>ERZ856578.20-NODE-20-length-265003-cov-16.449076_pt1 | contig 265003 bp, 223 predicted proteins | sample MGYA00514384_ERZ856578 | MGnify/ENA primary metagenome ERZ856578 (study PRJEB29103, sample SAMN06111958) | human gut metagenome | biome: human gut; feature: ankylosing spondylitis patient; material: healthy_person | host: Homo sapiens | place: China:Hangzhou... | reverse complement strand
ATTGACCGCTTTGGAGGAATTCTCAGGCGTAAAACGCCGTTTGGAATTAAAAGGTATCGAAAATGGAGTATCAGTGATTGATGATTTTGCTCATCATCCGACAGCCATTTACGAAACGATTCGAGCCTTGCGCGGCAAAATGGAGAAAAAAGGACGCCTGATTGCTGTTTTGGAACCCAGAAGTAACACTATGAAAATGGGTACCATGAAAGACAGACTGGCAGGCAGTTTGCAAGAAGCTGATTTTGTTGTCTGTTATGCCGATCCAAAATTGGGGTGGGATGTTAGTGCAGCTCTAGCACCTTTAGGTGAAAAACTTCATGTGCTTCATACGGTGCAAGAAACCGCTGCAGTTGCGGCTTCTTTAGCCCAAAAGGGCGATGATATTTTGGTGATGAGCAACGGAGGTTTTGGCGGTATTCACGGTCAGCTTCTTTCCTTGCTGAAAAATAAAGGCTGAAAATGGTTTTAATGTATCTGCACGGATTTCGCTCTTCACCTGATAGCAATAAAGGTCAGGTAATGCGTGAGGCCTTAGGCGAAAAGTTTACCTTTTTGGCACCTGACTTAAATGTTTCACCGCTTGCCGTTCAAAAGATATTGCTTGAAACGGTTAAGGACATCAATCCGAGTCAATTATGTTTAGCAGGCTCAAGCCTTGGGGGCTTTTACGCGACTTGGCTTGCCGAAAAAATCGGCTGTCGGGCCATTCTTTTTAATCCGGCGACAGAACCCTGGTGTGTCATTAATGATTATCTGGGGGTACAGCCCATTGCCAATACGGGGCGTACCATTGAAGTCAAACCGGAATTTGCCGATCAAGCAAAAAGTATGCATTGTGAAATTATTCACCCCGAGCGTTATCTAGTCTTTTTGTCAACGGCAGATGAAGTGTTGGACTGGCATAAGGCGCAGAAAAAATACAGTGCCTGCAGGCAAATTCTTCTGCCTGAAAACACGCACGAAATAACCGATTTTGAACAATGTTTGCCGGAAATCGAACATTTTGCGGCAGCCAATCAATAAGAAAGGAACATCTGAATGGAGCACTCTTTTGTATCGGCCCTGTTGTTGATGTTTTTAATGGCCGACCCCCTCGGAAACATTCCTATTTTTATTTCCTCGTTGAAGTCTGTTCCGGAGCATAGGCGCTCTCGTGTGGTGATACGTGAGTGTGTGATCGCGGCTTTGATTTTGTGCATTTTCGCCTTCGGCGGAAAAGCATTTTTAGACGCACTGGGATTGAGTCAAGCGGCCTTGTCAATGGGGGGCGGCCTGATTGTTTTGTTGATGGCCATTCGAATGGTTTTCCCATCCAAGGAAGGGGTCTTTGGAGAAGCGCCCGGTGGAGAGCCTTTTATCGTGCCTTTGGCAGTACCTGCTATTGCAGGGCCTTCAACGTTGGCAACGATTTTACTTTTAGTCGGCAGTGACCCTGATCGTATTCCGGAGTGGCTTTTGGTCGTGGTGCTCACTTGCGCCATCAGTGCTGCGATTTTGGTATTTGCCGAACGTGTTCAGAAAATCGTAGGGGAAAGAACAACCGCCGCTTTTGAACGACTGATGGGATTGATATTGGCTACAATGGCCGTTCAAATGTTCTTAACCGGGATTACGCAATTTATTCAAACAACGCTGAAAGGGGCGATTTAATGTATCTCTTTTTTGAAGAAGACGGTACCTTTAAAGTCGGCACGATTTTGTCGCAAAACGGCAGTGCCTATCAAGTGGAGCTTTTGACCGGTAGGCGTACAAAAGTCAAAGGCGGGCACGTCTTTTTTGAATTTGAATCGCCTGTGGCATCAGACGTAATGCCCAAAGCGGAAGCCATGAGCACCGAAATCGATCCCCAGTTTCTTTGGGAAGTCGCTCCCGAGGGAGAGTTTCGCTTTGAGACTTTGGCTGTCGAATATTTCGGAGAAGCAGCTTCCGTCATTGAGAAGATCGCCACACTGCTGACACTTCACAATCATCCCGTCTACTTTCACAGAAAAGGTCGCGGTAATTATCGTAAAGCACCAGAAGAAATATTGAAGGCCGCTTTGGCAGCGTTAGAAAAGAAGCGTTTAGCTGAAGAGCAGAAAAAGGCTTGGGTGCGGCAGATGATTGATGAGCAAACGGCTCCGAAGGAAATTGTCTCTCAGGCTATCAATTTACTGGTTTCACCCGATAAAAACAGTAATTTGTGGAAGGCTCTTTCTGATGCGGCAAGCGAAGCACGTATGACGCCACTTCGTCTGCTGCTCTCTTTGGGGGCGATTAAGTCCGCTTATCGTTGGCACATTGACAGTTTTTATGCGCAGTATTTTCCGAAAGGAAAGGGTTTTGCCGCCGATTTGGTGAAACCATCTGAAAATGGTTGGGATGATCTCCCTATTGCCAATGTCAAAGCTTTCTCCATTGATGACTCGTCAACAACAGAAATTGACGACGCGACAAGTGTTGAGCATGTTGATGACAAGCTTCTTCGAATCGGTGTACACATTGCGGCGCCGGGACTTGGAATTGAGCGTGACAGCGATATCGACCGCGTAGCCCGTTCAAGACTTTCTACGGTTTATGCTCCTGGCATCAAGACCACCATGTTGCCGGAGGATTGGATTAAAGAGTTCTCTTTGGATGAGGGCAGAGCCGTTCCTTGCTTGTCTCTTTACGTGTTGGTTAACAAAGAAACGCTTGAAGTTTCCGCTACGGAAACTCACTTAGAGCGCATTAAAGTGTGCTCCAATATTCGCTACGACTTGATTGAAGATGAATTTACCGAAGAGAAACTTCTAAGCGGAAACGTCAATCATCCGTTTGCTGAAGAAATCACGTGGCTTTGGAAGTTCGCTAAAAAATGCTTATCGGAGCGGGAAGCTGTCAGAGGGAAACCGGAACAGTTGGGTCGCGTTGAGTGGAGCTTCGACTTAGAGGGAGACGGAGAGGATGCTGTTATTCATCTGAAGTCTCGCAGACGAGGCTCGCCCCTGGACTTGGCGGTTGGTGAATTGATGATTTTTGCCAACACCGTTTGGGGTGGTTGGCTTGAAGAAGTGAATGTAGCCGGTATCTACCGTTCTCAAAGCATGGGCCGGGTTAAGATGAGTACAACGCCGGGGCCGCACGATGGAATGGGTGTCGCACAGTATGCGTGGTGTACTTCCCCGCTGCGTCGGTATGTTGATTTGGTTAACCAACGGCAATTAATCAGCGCGGTACTTGATCGTTCGCCAAGTTATCGACCGAGTGATACGGACCTTTTTGCCATCGTCTCTAATTTCACATTGACCTACGGGGCTTATTCGGAATTTCAGCGCAAGATGGAAAGGTATTGGAGTTTGCGCTGGATTGAGCAAGAGGGGCTTAAGACAATTGAAGCTGTGGTTGTCAAAGGTGAATTAATCCGAATCGAAGGCCTGCCTTTTATGCAAAGAATGCCGGGGCTGCCGGAATTGCCTCGCGGTCAAAAGATTCTCTTGGACATTTTGGGTGTTGACTACGTCGATGTTCTTTTGGATGCGCGGTTAAAAGAAGTGCTCGATGAGACAGACGAAGAGTCGCTCGAAGAGGATGAGCCTTTGGAAGAAACTGATGCTCAGCAAGAGCAAAAGCCTTCAGACTCTGAATAGCTTTTATATCCTGTATCGTTAAAAAAGCAATCAGGGAAACTCCTTGTGCGTAGATTGAGCAAACCTTATAGAGGGGGCCTAAACTGAACCTTGGGGTTTGATCAATATCCTATCGGAAGGAGTTTTCTTATGATTATTCGAAAAACACTGATGGCGGCTTCGGTTGCCGCCCTTATGTTAGGAACAGCAATGTCAGCTCAAGCTTGTTTTACGGTTATCGTCGGTAAGGATGCCTCATCCACCGGCGAAATTATTGTTGGTCACAACGAGGACAATGACCGTCGTATTCTTATGAGCCAATATTGGGTGCCGGCTGCGACACACAAAAAAGGCGAAATGATTGAATACGAACCGACAGCCGCCAAAATTCCCCAAGTAGCGAAGACATTGGGTTACTGGTGGACGCAGACGCTTGCACCTGAAGGCTATAGTTTTTCCGACGGTTTCTTTAATGAAGCCGGTGTATTGATTACATCCAATAACTGTGGTGACACGGTTGAAAAGGATGAAAAGGTGAAAAATGGTGGCATAGGCTACGGTATTCGTCGTATCACCGCAGAACGTGCCCATACTGCTCGTGAAGCCGTACAGATTGCCATTGAGCTGGTTGAAAAATATGGTTACACACATGAAGGCCGCACCTATACATTCGCCGACCATAATGAAGCTTGGCAAATGGCTATCCTTCGTGGACACCGCTATCTCGCCCGTAAGGTTAAGGACAACGAAGTCGCCTTCTTAGCGAATTCTTATTCGTTAACAAACGTCGATTTAAACGATAAGGAAAATGTGATTGCCTCGCCCGATTTGGTTGAACATGCCATCAAGATCGGCACCTATAAACCGGCCAAGGCTGGGGATTATTCTGACTTCAATTTCCGCGAAGCCTATCAGCCTGATCGTCGTCGCGCCGCTGACTGGAATAAACAGCGTGTTCAAACCTTTATGAAGATCATGACCGGTGAAATGATCGAAGATCACAACGCCATTCCTCAATCCATTGTTCCGAAGGACAAGGTGACACCGTGGGATGTGCAAAAGATTATGCGCGCTCAGTCCGATCAAGTGGATCGCTCAGTGACCGGTTGGCATTTGTATGACTTGCGAGACATTGGCAATATCGACACTCACGATAGCGTCGTCTTTAAGCTCGCCAAAGATCCGCTTTTAACCGTGACATGGAGAAGTAACGCGCGTCCGTACGAAACGGCGTTTGTGCCCGCTTTCCCGCTTGCTAAACCGGCCTTGGCTCAAGCTTTCATGAGTCCGGCAGTCGGCACACGCGCTCAATTCCATGCAACGCCCGAACAAATGAGCTTCTCTTTGGACAAGAACGTCTTTACGTTCGTTCTGGCTGAACAATTCTTGGATTGGATGCCGAGCCTGCGAGAAGATGTTATTGACGCCATTGAAGAGTATGAAGAGCGCAAGGCCGAGGAATTGGGCGCAGTTGAAGCCCGCGCCAAATCGCTTGCGGCGATTGATAAGGATCGCGCCGTTGAATTTATGCACAACTTCAATGTGCTCAATTACAACGAAGCCTTGGGCGCTGCCTCCAAGGTCTTGATGAAGGCCAATAAGCAAGACATCGTGATCATGAAGGATAAGCTGAGCTTGTCGGATGAAAAGGGAACGGTGGATGTGGTCTTGTTGTCTCAAAAAGATTTTGACGCAACAAAACTGGATCAATCCGTGACGGAATTCGGATCCGCTTGGTCTGACGGTGAGGATGAACTCAATCGCCATCGTGCCAAACCCGTCAAGGTTGTCTTTAGAGACGTTGACGGTGACGGCTTAAAAGATGCTGTTATCACATTCCCTGTCAAGGGTGCTGTGGCTACAACATTCCAAGACGTGAATACGGAATTATTCCTTTTCACGAAGGTTGATGGGAAACCAGTTGCAGCCTTTGATACAGTGAAAATCGTCAAATAACTAGCAGGTTAGCCTAGTAAGACCTGTCCGTTGAAAAAAAATCTTCGGACAGGTTTTTTATTTTTCTAAGCGATTAAGTTGAGCTCTGAGAGTACGGTGGTACAATGCAGGGGCTTTAAACAAAATTTTCCTTTGGATAGCAGAGGTTTTTATGAATGACGGGGTGCCTCGATGCCAGAAGCTCGAGACATTGAACTTAAAACAGCTCCGAATGGGGTTGGTACCGCACAGACGGTAGAATCGGCTCGCGAACCCGAACTCGCAAGCCGCGCCCTCGCTCGCATTCAACAATGCCTTGAAAAAGCCGAAGATCAGCGCCACAAAATTAGTGCCAGCGGCGCTCTGACTAAGGAACAAGAAGCTCAATTACGCGAGAGCTTTCATGTTCAAATCAAATCCGAGATCGCCAAAATTTTGGCGCCTCTGCATCCGGCCGATATCGCCTACATTCTCGAAGCTCTTCCGACAGATGATCGTCTGATTGTCTGGGATTTGGTGCGCAATAACCAAGACGGCGACGTGTTGGTTGAGGTCAACGATAGTGTTCGTGAAACCTTGATTGATGCGATGGACCGCGAGGAACTCGTCGATGCCATGGAAACATTGGATACCGACGAAATTGCCGACTTGGTTGAGGACTTGCCACCCGATGTGGTGGCTGAAGTTCAAGAAGGGTTGACGACAAAAGAGCGTGCGCAGTTGCGCGCGGCCATGAGTTACCCGGAAGAAAGCGTCGGCGCGCGCATGGACTTTGAAATTATTTCGGTTCGTGAAGATTCTTCATTGGAGGCGGTTTTCCGTTATCTCCGAGGTTTTGAAGAATTGCCGGAATTGACCGACATGATTTTCGTGGTCGACCGGAATCAAAAACTCAAAGGGGCTTTGCCCGTATCGAAAATTTTGATCAGTGATCCGGAAAGAAGTGTCCGGGAATTGATGAAGGGTGATGTCTTAACGTTAAATCCCTTGGATGACGCAACCGATGCAGCCCAAGCGTTCGAACGTTATGACTTGGTGAGTGCTCCTGTGGTTGATGAAACCGGTCGCTTAGTCGGTCGTCTGACGGTCGATGAAGTGATGGATGTGATTCGTGAAAGTAGCGATGAAGATGCTTATGCGGCGGTCGGTTTGAGTGATGAGCAAGACTTGTTCGGAAGTGTTTGGGAGGCCGCTAAGAGCCGTTGGATTTGGCTTGGTGTCAATTTGTGCACGGCTTTTGTAGCTTCAAGAGTCATCAGCTGTTTTGAAGGGACAATTTCCCGAGTGGTTGCCTTGGCGGCTCTTTTACCGATTGCCGCCAATATTGCGGGCAACACGGGCAATCAAACATTGACGCTTTTGGTGCGCTCAATCGCCATGGGTCAAGTGACCGCGAGCAACACCATGGATCTCTTTAAAAAAGAATTGGGAGTTGCTTTAATCAATGGTCTGCTATGGGGTGCGATTGCCGGTTTGGGAGCATGGTTACTTTACTTTGACGCAAGCTTTGGGATGAAGTTGGGCCTAGTGATGTTCCTTGCGATGATGCTCAACATTATCGTTGGCGCACTGGTGGGGCTGATTGTTCCGCTGACGCTGAAGAAATTTGACCGCGATCCCGCCATGGGCAGCTCCGTTCTTCTTACCTTCATCACCGATAGCGGCGGATTCTTAATTTTCTTGGGATTGGCCGGAATCTTTTTCTAACGAAAGTCTCCGCATTGGCTTTGAGCAACAGCAAGTGCCGCGAGGCCCGCGGTTTCCGTTCTTAAAACCCTTGGACCCAGTAGTGCGCTTTCATAGCCCAATGTGTTGGCAAGTTCGATTTCCTGCGCGCTAAATCCACCTTCGGGGCCGACAGCAAACGTCACGCTCTGAGAGTCCCCTAAATAGAAACCCTTTTGTGCCGCAGGGGCCAAGACAAGATTGCGTTCACTTTTGTTTTCAATAAGAGCGGTTTGCAATTGATCACAGTACTGCACATTGGGAATCAGACTTCGGGCGCATTGTTCACAGGCGCTCTGCACGGTGTTTTTCCATTGATTGAGGCGCTTTTCCAAGCGTTTTGCGTCCAATTTAGTCACACTTCGTTCAGCCGGAACAATAACCAATTTGGATACGCCGAGTTCGGTCGCTTTCTCCAAAATCCAATCTAATTTTTCTTGAGACACTAGGGCTTGAATTAATACGGTCTTTAAAGGACTTTCCGTGTGGCTTGGGGCTACCGAAAGAATGTTTGCCTCAGTTCGATCAGAGAAAAAGTGCAGGATGCACTGAGCTTCGTTTCCCCGTCCGTCAAAAAGCACGGCGCTGTCTCCTTCTCTCATGCGAAGGACACGACTGGCGTGGTGGGCCGGTTTTTCCGGCAGCACAAGAGTGCTGTCGGGTTGGAAATCACAATCAACGTAAAAGCGGGGAGCCATCTTATAAGGTATTGGTTAAAGAGTCAGAAGGATTGTAAAGGACTTTTCTAAAACGAGAAAGCCGCCCAAATCAAGCAGAAATGGACGGCTGATGAGACGTTTAGGAGAAACCTAATTAGTCTTTCTTGCTCTTATTGGCAAAGAAGTTGGCGGCTTGAATATCAGCCGTGCGAATGGTGAAGATTTGATTTGTTAAGTCTTCAGCCAATTTTTCAGCACTTGCCATGACGCTCAAGTTGAAGTCATTGAGCATCTTGTCAGCCTTCTTGGCATCTTTCTTATAGATCTTCAGATATTCGTCTTCGAAAGCCTTTTGTTTCTTAGCCGTATCGGCTTCGAATTCGTGATAGGCCTTTTCAACAATCGGCGCCAACTTGACGTAGTCGGTCATCACGAGCGTTTGAAGTTTGCGGTACTTCCAGTACATGGATTGGCTGTCAGCTTCATTTGTACCCATACCGTAATGGGCGGGGTAAGCGTCAAGACCGTGGTAGTACGGGACGTAAACGGAAAGATTCGGCATTCCCATGGCCACGTAAATCACAGAACCGATTTCACGCGGCATCCAAGGACGCACTTGCATCACGTGGGATTCATAGGTGCGGAAAACACTGATCGGACGGTATTCTTCGTCACCGCGCAGACCTTTGGAATAGGGATCATGGCTTTGCAATTCACCGGCTTCGTAGTGATTGCGCAAGATGCTCTTCATGTCTTCGAGCGTGACCTTCTTTTCAGGTTTGGCATAAACCGGGAAGCTGCGGCCTTCTTGCACGGGCTGCTTCAAGCTCGGCGTCAAGATCTTTTGAATTTGCCAGACACGCGGGTCGTTGTAGACGCGATCGCGAGAGTCATCACGGGTGTATGCCTTGGAGAAATTAAAGGCGCCGTCTTTTTTCGGATCGTAAAAGCCGTTATCTGTTGCCCACTTCACCAAATTCTTGCTGGCCATGAAGTCGGGGCTCTTCGGATCATAGGCCTGCAGACGACCTTGGTTGCCGGAGGCAAAATATTGATCAGCCGGGATGCGTTGAGCAATCCATTGATGGCCTGTACCGGTTTCAAGGTACCACATTTCTTTTTCATCAACGAATGCCACGCCAAATCCTTCGCCGGCACCGATCGTTTCAACAATGCTACCTAAGATTTGAACGCCTTCTCGCGCGCTCTTGGCTCGCGGCAAAATGACATCCAAAATATCGTCTTCGGTAATACCCGTTGCTTCATTGTAGGGGTCAAGTTTTAATGCATCATCACGGGCAAAAATAGACTCCGTTCCGGACATACCGACACCGGCTTCGTTGAAACCAACGGCACCGTGCAATTGCGTTTTCCAGTTAGGAACGGTCGTGTAACGCATGGCATCTTTCGGAAGCGGATATTCAAAGTTGGTGGCACCCTTGTAATCTTGTGTGCGATACATCCCTTTTTGGTTCTTTTTGGCGGGATGGATCACCATGTGTTGAGCTTTCAGAGCATCGCTGTCGGCGTTACGGCCAACGAAGAAAGAACCGTCTGCAGTTGCTTCAGGGCCGACCAAAACAGTCGTGCAAGCCAAGCTCATGGTTGAGAATGCGGCCAAAACAGAGGCCACCAAAGTCGCTTTTTTGAACATGTAAAACTCCTCATAATGTTCAGCCGGACTTATCCAGCAGTCGGGACATACTCGACCGCTGAAAATACTACGCCAAACTACTTAGAAGCTCCATGAAAACGCCTAGGGATATTTCCTTATTGTCAAAGTTTAAAAAGTGGAGCTCACTCTAAATTATTCGGTCAAAAAGTTTTGTGCTTGAAACCGAATTACGCCCACAATTTCAGTACAATCTTATTGTTTAAGTCGGATGAAAATGGTTTCGTCTGATGTGTGATTTTCTCCTTTTAAATTGGTTAGAAACACTATGACTTGTTGTGTCACTCCTCAGTTGATGGCTAATGCTGTCCGTGCTTTGGCCATGGATGCCGTGCAAAAGGCCAAGTCCGGTCACCCAGGTATGCCGATGGGCATGGCCGATATTGCGATTGCCTTGTGGACAAAACATTTGCGCCACAATCCCGCCGATCCGAAGTGGATTGGCCGTGATCGCTTCATTTTGAGTAATGGCCATGGCTCAATGCTGCAATATGCGCTTTTGCACTTGACGGGCTACGATCTGACAATTGATGACTTAAAGGCCTTCCGCCAGTGGCACAGCAAGACGCCCGGACACCCGGAAGTGGATGTGACGCCCGGTGTGGAAACCACCACGGGTCCTTTGGGACAAGGTATCGGTAACGCGGTGGGTATGGCTTTGGCTGAAAAAATGCTCGCGGCCGAATTTAACCGTCCGGGCTTTAATGTTATTGACAACTATACGTACTGCTTCTTAGGTGACGGTTGCCTCATGGAAGGCATCAGCCACGAAGTGTGCTCATTGGCGGGTACCTGGAAGCTCAACAAGTTGATTGTGATTTACGATGACAATGGAATTTCCATTGACGGTAAGGTAATCAACTGGTTCTCGGATAACACGCGTGAGCGCTTTGAATCGTACGGTTGGAATGTGATTGGACCGGTTGACGGTCACGACATCGATGAGATGGATCGCGCGATTGCCACGGCTAAGCAAAGCCAAGACAAACCCACGCTTATTATCGCCCGTACGGTTATCGGTAAAGGTTCCCCCAACCGTCAAGGCACAAGTAAGGTTCACGGTGAAGCGTTGGGTGAGGAAGAACTCAAACTCACTCGCGAGGCACTTGGCTGGAAATGGGATCCGTTTGTCATTCCGCAGGAAATTTACGATGCGATGAACGCCCGTGAAAAGGGTGAAAAACTCGAAGCCGAGTACAACGAGATGTGGGCTCGTTATGGTCAAGAATATCCTCAACTCTGTAAAGAGCTTTCCCGTCGTCTGAAGGGTGATCTGCCTGAAGATTTTGAAGCCGTCATGCAACAAGCCATTGAGAAGGCTGCAGTGGCTCAAGAAACCGTGGCAACCCGCAAGGCTAGTCAAAAAGCGCTAAACGCTTTTGCTTCTCATCTGCCTGAATTGCTCGGCGGTTCCGCTGATTTGACGGGGTCTAACCTGACCAATTGGACCAGTGTTGAAGCCATGAGACCGGACACCTATTTGGGCCGTCACATTAATTACGGTGTGCGTGAATTCGGTATGTCTGCGATTCAAAATGGCATTGCCTTGTATCATGGATTTGTGCCTTTCAGCGCCACGTTCCTGACGTTCTCCGATTATTCGAGAAACGCCATCCGCATGGCAGCGTTGATGAAGCAGCGCTCCATCTTTGTTTTCACTCATGATTCCATCGGTTTGGGCGAAGACGGCCCGACGCACCAGTCTGTAGAACACATTCCGAGTTTGCGTCTTATCCCGAATTTAAATGTCTGGCGCCCGTGTGACACGGTTGAAGCATTGGTGGCCTGGCAAAGCGCCATTGAATCCCGCCATACGCCGTCAATCATTATTGGTTCGCGTCAAAATATTGAATTCATCGCCCGTGATCCGCAAGAGGTCGTGCGTGATGCTAAAGAAGCTCTTAAAGCCGGTGCCTACGTCATGAAAGAGTCGGGTAAAGGCGCCGATGAGGTCGACTGCGTTCTCATTGCCACGGGCTCCGAAGTGCCCTTGGCGGTGAAGGCTCGCGAAGCTTTGGAAGAAAAAGGCATCGGTACACGAGTGGTGTCCATGCCCTGCACGGAACTTTTCGATAAACTGTCTTCAGAAGAAAAGCGTGCGATTTTAACGGATGCGCCCAAAGTTGCCATCGAAGCATCGGTGACCGGTTTGTGGTACAAGTACGTTAAGAACGGTGAAGTGGTCGGCATCGATACGTTCGGTGAATCGGCTCCTGCCGGTGTGCTTTGGGAAAAATTCGGCTTTACCGTGGATCGCGTGGTTGAAGCCGCTATGAAAGCCATTAATCATTAATTACTAAAGAGGGGATTTTCAAAATGACCATTAAAGTTGCCATTACGGGTTTTGGCCGCATCGGTCGTAACGTGTTGCGCGCCCACTATGAATTGGGCAAAAAGCACGATATCGAAATTGTGGCCATTAACGCCATGGGTGACATCAAGACCAATGCTCATTTGTTGCGTCATGACACGGTTCACGGACACTTCAACCACGAAGTGAAGGTTGAGGAAGTTTCTGATACGGAAAAGTACCTGATTGTTGATGGTGACCGCATGCGCGTGTTCTGCGACCGCGATCCCCGCAATCTGCCCTGGAAAGAATTGGGCGTGGACGTTGTGCTCGAATGCACGGGCGCATTCCGTACCAAGGAAAAATGCTTGGCCCACTTGGAAGGCGGTGCTAAGAAAGTGTTGATTTCGGCTCCGGGTAAAGGTGTGGACGCTACGGTGGTCTACGGTGTTAACCAAGACGTCTTGACCAAGGACATGACCGTTGTTTCCAATGCTTCCTGCACGACAAACTGCTTGGCTCCGGTTGTCAATGCTTTGCATAAGGCGATCGGTGTTGAACGTGGTTTGATGACGACGATTCACGCATACACCAATGACCAAACGTTAACTGACGTTTATCACAAGGATCTGCGTCGCGCTCGTTCCGCAACGCACTCCATGATCCCGACCAAGACCGGCGCTGCCGCCGCTGTGGGTCTTGTGTTGCCGGACTTAAACGGTAAGCTTGACGGTTTTGCCGTGCGTGTTCCGACGATCAACGTCTCGTTTGTGGACTTGACCTTTGAAGCCAAGCGTGATGTGACGGTTGAAGAAATCAATGCGGTGATGAAGGCTGCTTCTGAATTGCCTGAAAACCAAGGCATTTTGGGCTACAACGATGAACCGCTCGTTTCCATTGACTTCAACCACGATGCGCACTCTTCTATCTTTGACGCCACGTTGACGAAGGTCTCTGGTACGCGTTTGGTGAAGGTGACGGCTTGGTACGATAACGAATGGGGCTTCTCTTGCCGTATGCTCGATACGGCTTGCGCCATGATGGCCGCCCAATAATTCGTTTCTGAACTGAACGAAAAAGGAGCGCTCTCAAAAGTGGAGCGCTCTTTTTTTCAGCGCATCATAAAGTTGATGCCAAAAGCCAAAGCAACAAGAATTGTCACGATGTTGAGATCTTTGGTTTGATTTGTCAGTAGCTTGAGAAACACATAACTGATAAAGCCCAATCCGAAACCGGTTGCCACATTAAATGTTAAGGGCATTGTGATGATGGTCAGGAAAGCCGGCATACCGGTTGAGAAGTCTTTGAAATTAATGTGAACAACGGATTGCATCATTAATCCACCAACCACAATGAGCGCTGAAGCGGTGGCGTAAGCCGGAACAACTGTCACAAAAGGCAAAGCAAATAGACAGAGCAAAAATAGGATGGCGCTGACAATGGGGACAATGCCAGTACGTCCGCCTTCGGCGATTGCCGCGGCACTTTCAATATAGCTTGTGCAGGTGGGTGTGCCGATGACACCTGAGGCCATGGTTGCAACAGAATCCGAAAAAAGCGCCTTTTCCAAGCCTTCAATGTGTCCGGTTTTGTGATCGAGCATATTGGCGCGAATGGATAGACCAATCAAGGTTCCCATGTTGTCAAATAGATCCACCATCGTCAGCGTGAAAACTATGGTCACAATGCCATAAGCAAAAACAGAATTGAAATCCAATTCAAAGAAGGTTTCGCTGGGTGTCAGTGAGGAGGGAGTGCTTAGTGTTGACAGATCAGGAAGCGGCGAGACACCCAAGAGTAATCCCAAGATAGTGACGGCCAAGATGCCGATAATCATGGCTCCTTTAATCCGTCGAACCATTAATGCGCTGATTAAAAGGACACCTAAGGCAGCTAAAAGCGGTTCAGCCTTGTGCAAGTTTCCTAGAGCAACGAAAGTGGAGGGATCGGCCACAATCAGTCCGGCGTTCTTCAAACCAATAAACGAAATAAAGCAACCTAAACCGACAACAATGGCGTGCTTAATATCGGTTGGCACCGCGTCAATGATCAATTGACGGATTTTGGTGACCGTCAACAAAAAAAAGATGACGCCGGAAATAAAGACGGCTGCCAAAGCGGTTTGCCAAGAGAGGCCCATCGGTCCGCAAACGTAATAAGAGAAAAAGGCGCAAATGCCAAGTCCCGGTGCAACGATAACCGGAAAATTAGCCACTAATCCCATTAAGAGACTGGCAAACGCCGTGGCCCAAATAACAGCAATCGTCGCAGCCTGCAAATTCATGCCGGCATCGGCCAACATGGCAGGAATCACGAGCACGACGTAGCAAACGGTGACAAAACCCGTGAAGCCTGCCATCAGTTCCCGGCGCCAGTTTGTATTTTTTTCTTCGAACTTGAAAAATTGAGCAAGAAATTGCATCCCAGTATTCCAGAAGAGAGTGGCCTCAGGGATCGAGTCCTGAGGCCTACTATGATTATTGGGCGGAATCAGAATTTAAGCGTTCCAGCATGCGAACAAAGATTTCAAAACCTTCGGGCATACTTTCTGTGTCTTGAATTTCAAAGTCACCTCTGTGGTGGCCGTGGTGGTTGCAGCCATAGTAAAAGAAGGTGGCTTGACCGCCGTGTTTTTGAACCGTCTTCATCAGCAACGAGCAGTCTTCGCTGCCGGTGCAAGAGTTGATATCAAAGACTTTCTTAACAGTGGGGACTTTTTTCGCCTCTTCTTCAAGCATATCCGATAGGGCGGAGTCTGAGTGGATATCGGTAGCCATGCCCATCACGTCAATTTTGTACTTTACGCCGTAGCTTTCAGCCGAACCACGAATCATGCGTTCAGCCGTTTCTTGCATATAACGATTGATTTCATCGTTTTTGCCGCGAACTTCCAATTCCATTTTGGCGTGAACCGGTACGACATTTCGTCCTTCGCCGGCTGAAATGGTGCCAATGTTGACGCTGGTGTCACCTTTTCCGTGACGGGCGATACCCATGATTTGCATAGCGGCTGAGCAAGCGGCCATCAAAGCATTGCGTCCCAATTCGGCGGCAGCCCCCGCGTGAGCTGGGACACCGGTGAAAGTGACATTCATTTTGGTGGTGGCAAGGAAACCATTGCGAATGACCGCCACTTCGTGCAATTTGGCATCAACACCGATGTGACCGCCAACCAAATAATCGACATCATCCAAATTCTTGGAATAAGCGATGCCGGCGGCCCCTTTAGTGCCTTCTTCTGCCGGTTGGAAAATCAGTTTGATGGTTCCTCTGAGCTCTTTGGCATTGTCATGAATCCAATGGGCAACAGCTAGACCCATGGCCGCATGGGCATCGTGTCCGCAGGCGTGCATGAGACCGCAGCATTCACTGTCAAAACCTTCACGATTCGCTTCATTGGAGGCATCGTGATTTTCTTCAACATTGACGCAGTCAATATCAAATCGTAAAGCAGTAACAGGTCCCGGTTTACCGGTTTCCCAAACAGCCATGCAGCCCGTGTAACCTTCGAGTTCTTTCAGAAGTACAGGATCCATGCCAAGCTTTAAAGAGCGTTGCATCGCTTCTTCAATGACTTTTTCTTCGCGACCCAAAGCGTGTTCGGTGTCAAACAAAGCTTTGCCGAGAATTGTCTTAAAGCCTAATTCGCGAACGCGCTTGACGATGGTTTGAGTGGTAAGAAATTCTGTCCAGGCAATTTCAGGATGGTGGTGGAGATGGCGTCTTGTCTCAATCATCTCCGGGATATAGGCAGCTAAGTGCAGCATGAAGAGTTTCCTCCGTAAGAGTATCTGCGATCATTGTAGTCAAAAATGATCGCAGACTTCTCAAAAAGAAAAACTCTATTCGTTAGGAGGCTGTGTTTTGTTTTTGTTCAGATCGTAAAACCAGAGCCAGACCGGCAAGAATGGCCAGCAATCCCAACGTGGCCCAGGGGTTAACATTTTCACCCACAACGACGATGGCTAGGACAAAGGCGGTCACGGGTTCCAGAAGTCCCAGAGCCACACAGGTTGAAACCCGAGTGGTTTTAAGCGCGGTTCCGTAAAGCAGATAAGCAAAGCCCGTTACGACAATACCTAAGTAAAAGACAATGAGGATGTCTTGAAAGACAATTTCGGGCGTTTGAGAAAAGATCCAGGCAGCCAATAAAGCAATGACAGCGGCCACGGTAAATGAGTGAGTTGAGGCTCTCAATGGGGTAGTGATTCGAACTAATTCTTTAGCAAGTAAGGAGTAGCTTGAGTAAAAGAAGCCGGCTGTGAGGCAAATACCCAAACCAAAGGCACTGACTTCAATATTTTCAGCTTGTGAAACGGCCATCCAAATGCCGCCCGCAATGGCAACAGCAACACCGGTAAGCCACAAAGAGTCGGGTGCTTTGCGTTTAATCACGGCTTCTAGGATACCGGCCCACACGGGGGCGGAGGCGATGATTGTGCAAGAGCCAAGCGCAACGCCGGCAATTTTGACGCCACTAAAAAATAAGAGATTAAACATGGCCATGCAGCAACCTGCGGCTATCACCTTTAAAAGGTAGTGATCTTCACCTTTAGCAGAAGCGTTTGATGGTTGTAATTGACGTTGACTGACCGCGAGCATGGGGTAGAAAAAAAGGCAGGCGCACACCAGGCGCAACGCTCCCACCCATAGGGGTGAAAGTGAGGGACTCGTGATAAATGTTTGGGCGGTTCCGGCCGTTCCCCATAAGATTGCGGCAAAGGCTGCCAGAATAAAACCCGGAAAAACAAAGTTCATCATGAAAAAAAGTAATACTGAAAGTCATGCAATAACGGAATTATAACCAAATATCTTCATATGAAGATACTTTTCGAAAAGGCATTTACCTCTTAAAGAATGGCCTTTTGGTGTATTTATCTATTGCCCGAGTGGTGGAAGTTGCGTATAGTGACCTCGGTCTCTTTTTTTAAATCAAAAAGCTTATTTTTCTCTTGTAAGGATAGGTAATGCTTGAATTAATTATTTGCGTGGTGGCACTTGTTATTGCCGGTTGGGCAATTGCTAAAAACTACGACGCCAAAGTTGTACTCTTTGCAACGGGCTTGGTGCTTTTAGCTGTTGCAGTGATGCTTGGTCATCCTGCCGTGAGTGCTAAGGCATCTTCCGGCTTAAATTGGGTTGATCCGTTTAAAGCGATGAAAGATCTCTTTATCAGTCAATATTCCAATGCCGGTTTAATCATTCTGACTCTTTTCGGTTTTGCTGCTTATATGTCGCATATCGGTGCCAATGACATGGTGATCCGTGTGTTGAGCAAACCGCTTGAAAGAATTCATTCGCCGTATATTCTCGTACCGTTAGTTTTCTGGGTCGGTACGTTGCTCTCCATCATTATCCCGAGCGCCTCGTCTTTGGCTGTTATTTTGATGGCTACGCTTTACCCGGTGCTTCGCGCCGCTCGTATGAGCGTCTTGACAGCCGCTGGTGTGATCGCCACAACGGCAACAATTGTTCCGACACCGCTCGGCGGGGACAATGTGGTGGCCGCTCGTGTCTTGGGCTTTGATCACGTGGTTGACTATGTTTTCTATCACCATGCTCCGATCACGATTCCGGCCTTGATTGTTATTGGTATCGTTCACTACTTCTGGCAGCGCTACATGGATAAGCGTCAAGCCGGTCAAGTTTCTGCCGAAATTGATGAAAGCAAACTCAAAGTACGTGATTTGACGGGAGTTCCTGTTTACTACGCACTTTTCCCGGTTTTGCCGTTGATTTTGGTGATCTTCTTCTGGGCTTGCTTCAGACACGCTAAGGTGGGCTTAGTTGAAATTACCCTTTTCTGCTTTGCATTGGCTTTCATTTGCGAATTAGTTCGCAAGGGTAACGTTAAGCAAGGTATGAAGGACGCTAATCTCTTTTTCAAGGGAATGGGTGAGGGCTTCTCTCAGGTTGTGGTGTTGATTGTGGCGGCTTCCACCATGGTGGCGGGGCTCCGTGCCATGGGCATGATTGACATGATTTCCAACTCTATCGCCGGTGTTGAAAACGCAAGTGCAGGCCTCATGTTTGCCTTCTCCGGTATCACCGCCTTGATTACGTTTATCAGTGGTTCGGGTAACGCGGTTTTCTATAGTTTCATCGAGTTGATTCCGTCCATTGCTCAAAACGCCGGTATTGATCCGATCATGGTCGCTTTGCCAATGCAATGTACCTCGAACTTGATTCGTTCCATTTCGCCTGTGGCCGCAGTAATTATTATTGTGGCGGCTTCCGTGCGTGCCAATCCGCTTGAAGTGGTTAAGCGCACCTCTGTACCGATTTTGGCGGGCTTCATTGCCGTGATGGTTATGTCGTTCGTTCGCTATATCTAATTTGAAGGAGATTTGTCATGGCCTATTTAGAACCGATCTCTCAAGAGTGGTTGATTGCCAAGCGTCGCGAAATTCATGCTTGGCCGGAACCTGGTTGGTGTGAATTCGTCTCCAGCGCCCGTGTTATTGAACACATGGAAAAACTGGGTTTTAAGGTCTTGTGTGGTTACGATGTGATCAACAAGGACTTTATTCGCGGTGCAATCAAGCCACAAATTGCGAAGTTCTACGAAGCAGCTCAAAAGAAGGTGAGTCCGGAAATCCTTGAACGCATGCAAGGGGTAACGGGTGTGATCGGTGTTTTGGAAACCGGCCGTCCCGGTCCCACGATCGGTTTTCTCTGCAACTTGGATGCCCTTCCTGTGACTGAATCGAGCGATCCTGAACACGCTCCGACAAAGGAAGGTTTTGCTTCCCAAATCCCAGGTTACATGCACGCCTGCGGTCATGATGGACACCAAGCTGTTTTGATGGGTTTGGCTACATGGTTGGCTGCTAACAAGGATCAGCTTTGCGGTACCGTTAAACTCATTTTTGAACCGGGAGAAGAAGGTTCTCGTGGCGGTCGTCCGATTGCTGAAAGCGGTGTCTTGGATGATTTGGACTATCTCTATTGCGGTCACTTGGGTTGTGATATCCCCGGTGGTGAAGTGGTCACCGCTCCGGAAAAATTCCTTTGCACGACCAAGGTTGACTTCCGCTTTAAGGGAACGCCGTCTCACGCAGGTATGCAGCCCGAAGTAGGTCGTAATGCGTTGATGGCAGCCTCAACGGCAAGTTTGGCTTTGATGGCTATTCCTCGTCACGGTCAAGGCATGACGCGTGTTAACGTCGGCTATATGCGCGCAGGTGAAGGTCGTAACGTGATCGCTTCGACGGCTGAAATGCAAGTGGAAGTGCGTGGTGAAACGGAAGCGATTAATAATTGCATGTTTGAAGAGGCCGTGGCTCGTGTCAACGGCGCAGCCGCTATGTACGGTTGCCAAGCTGAAAGCGAAGTGATGGGCGAAGCCATCGACTTTGTGAAAGACGAAGAAGTTCAAAACGATTTTGCTGAAGCAGCTCAACACGCTAAGTACTGCACGAAGATCAGTGACACCATGAACTTTAACGGCAGCGATGATGCGACCGTTTTGATGCGTCGAGTACAAAACAAAGGCGGTAAGGCCGGTTACGTGGTTGTCGGTTCTGAATTAAAGGCTGGTCACCATCAAGCCAAGTTTGAATTTGAAGAATTCCGTCTGCAAGAACTCTTTGACATCTATCACTATCTGGCCATTAAGCGCTTAGGAGCAAAATAACCGTGACGGAAGATACCAGTCGCAATTTGAAGGACTTTGTCGATTCGCTCGAAGAAGAGTGGAAGGCTCAGGTTCCGACTTTAAGCACAGAGCCGATTTCGGTTGTGGCCCGTTTAGTTCGTATGAGCTACTACGTGGAGCGGCGCGTGGCTGAAAACCTCGCCCGCTACGATCTCACCCGTGGTGAATTTGAAGTGTTGGCCGTTTTGACGCGTAATCCCGATGCGGTGATTACGCCCAAGATTTTGCAAACTAAAATTTTGATCACCTCGGGTGGGTTGTCCAATCGAATCCGTAAGCTTGAGGAAAAAGGATTGCTTGAGCGCTTCCCGGATACGGGTGACAGACGAGGCGTCATTTTGAAGGCTACTGAAAAAGGTAAAGCTCTGACACTGGACGCAGTTAACTCCCACGTTGAAGTGGAGCGGCAATTTGCTTCTTGCTTAAGCGTGGAAGAGCAACGCGAATTAGCTCGATTGCTCAAACATATGATTCTGTCTCAGCAGCGCGAGTTAAACCGCAACAGTTTGCGCTAAAAAGTTGAAAGTGTGCTCCGGCTTTGCCAGCTTCTAGCACCAGAAAAAACGAACCGGCGAAAAGTTTAACAATTCGCCGGTTTGTTTTTTTAGAAAAAATTAGAATCGGAAATCGCGTTCGCCTTCTTCGATTTTTTGAAGGCGAATCACGCTGGCTTTGCGGATTTTTTCATGAACAATCTTCGGAATTTCCGCCTCGATGACTTTTTGAGCGGCTTCGCGTGTAGCCGGACGGGCGTAGTCCTGAGCGTATTCTTTTAGCGTCATGATGGCATTGGCTTGACAATACGTGGCGATTTCACCGGTTTTGGCCAATGACATAAAACGGTCTCCGGTTCTGCCAGCACGGTAGCAAGCGGTGCACCAACTGGGCAAGTAGCCGCCGTCCAATAACCATTTCACCACCTCATCCAACGTGCGGCGATCGCTTGTTTCAAATTGAGCGGAGTTCTCTTCCTTTTCTTCCTCAAGGACATAACCGCCAACGCTTGTGCGAGAGCCGCCACTGATTTGTGAGACACCCATTTCAAGACACTTGCCGCGCACGCGTGCTGATTCGCGTGTGGAAATAATCATGCCGGTGTAGGGAACGGCCAAACGAATCAGTGCGACAATCTTTAAAAAGAGCTCATCAGGAACGGCGTTGGTAAAGGTGGCTGGATCGACATCATCGGCCGGGCAAATGCGCGGCACGCTGATGGTGTGTGGGCCAACACCCCAGACCGTTTCCAAGTGTTCCGCGTGCATTAAGAGACCAACGAAATCGAAGCGGTAAAGCGTCAGGCCGAATAAAACGCCTAAGCCCACATCATCAATTCCGCCTTCCATCGCGCGGTCCATCGCTTCTGTGTGGTAAGCGTAGTCGCTCTTGGGTCCCTTCGGATGCAGCAGTTCGTACTGGTCTTTGTGGTAGGTTTCTTGGAAAAGTTGGTAAGTGCCGATACCGGCTTCGTGAAGTTTTTTGTAATTTTCAACCGTGGTCGCCGCAATATTGATATTGACACGGCGAATGGCACCGTTTTTGTGTTTAATGGAATAGATCGTATTGATGCATTCCAAAATGTATTCAATGGGGTTGTGGCGTGGGTGTTCGCCCGCTTCGAGCAAAAGCCGTTTATGGCCCATATCCTGAAGGGCTATGACTTCCTGACGGATTTGTTCTTGAGTGAGTTTTTTGCGAACTATGTGCTTATTTTTAGCGTGATATGGGCAGTATGTGCAAGTATTGACGCAGTAGTTGGAAAGGTAAAGCGGGGCAAATAGTACGATGCGGTTGCCGTATATATGCTCCTTAACCTTTTTAGCGGTTGCGAAAATCTCATCGTTTAAATCCTGTTCTTCACAGGCGAGCAAGACAGCGGCTTCTCTGTGAGTGAGGCCTTTGAAAGCTTCTGCCTTTTGGAGTGCCGCCTGAATGTATTCGCGGTCATGTTTGTGTTCTTCGGCAAAGGCCAATGTCGCTTCAATTTCTTCGTGAGAGATGAATTCTGTGGCGACTCTTGATTTGGGGTCGTACATAAAAGAACTCCGGTAGATGAAAAGATACTCTTTAGTGTATGCCCGGAAAATCTCAAAAAGGCGGATTTAAGTTATACAAAAGTATAAATATTTCAATAAATAAGCATTAAAATGGCATTTATAACTCTCTTTAGAGGTATATATTGAGTGGGTGCAAAAAAGAGCTCCCAACATTGGGAGCCCTTAAAATGTTTTACCAATTGGCTGAGAAGTAAGCCTGTGTAATGTGATAGTAAATCGGAGCGGAGAACATCAAGGGGGCAAGGCGTTCAAGATTGCCACGGCCGATGTATTTATCACCGTCAAAGAAGCGGCTGCCTAAGGAGCGCTTAACAGACGAGATGACGATATCGCCGAAAGCACCGGTTACCACGATGATGGTGGCCATCACTAAAGCCTGCCACGTTCTAAAGGGCGTCATCCAGAAAAGCGCATAGCCGATAAGGATGGTGATAAAGCCGCCCACCAAAATGCCTTTAACTGTTTTATGAGGGTTGTCTCGCAGGGTTTTGCCGCCGAAATAGGAACTGGCCATAACAACGAAGAGATCACCCAAGAAGACAATCAAGAGGTAAAAGAGCAACAGCAGTGAGGGGCTCGACCCAAACCGTGTAATGTCAAAGTTCATGATAGCCGGGGCATGGCTGATACAGTAAACGCTTAACATCACACCCCATTGAATTTTGGCAACACGTTCAAGGAATCGGTCATTGTCCGGACGCAAGGACATCAAAACAGGCAACAGCAAGAAAAGGTAGACCGGAATAAATACCGTGAAGAGCCAATAGCGGTCAAGCCCGATCAAAATATACTGAAGCGGAATGACAATATAAAAAGAGACAACGAGTGCCCAGTGGTCCGAAACTTTAATAGGGGTCAGGGCGACAAACTCTCTAAAGGTAAAAAAACTCACCAAGGCAAAGACAATTAAAAGGACGTTTTGACCTGCCCAGAACGCTAAGGTGAAAACGATAATAAGCCACCAACCCATTTTGACTCGGGAGTTGACGACACGGATCCTTTCAATTTGTTCCGGAGCGACAGCTTTGCGAATAGCCCATTGACAATAGCCCGTCCCGATAATGGCCAAGAGCACCAAAACAACCAGAACCAGCGTATAGGTTTCTTGTAAGGTAATACCCAACCGCATATTAAGCCTCCGACAATTTAATGACCGCTTCGCGGGCTCTCGTCAGAAATTCTTCTTTCGGATCCTCTGGTGTGAAGGGTAATGGTGCGCCAAAACGGACTGAGCAGACCGTAGGCACAGGAATTAAGACGCCTTTAGGCATGGCTCGGTAAAGGTTTTCAATGTAAACCGGAATTAATTCCACGGTCGGGAATTCACGCGCCAAGCGCCAGATACCGCTTTTGAATTCACTCGGTATGGCCTGAGGGCGACGTGTGCCTTCCGGGAAAATAATCATGGAAGAGCCTTCACGCAGGCATTCTCTCAGGGGTTCAAGAGGATCGCTGTGTTCGGTGCGGCGGCGGTCGACCAAAACCACATTTAACTCTTCAATGGCAATGCGTCTGCGAATGGCCCCCTTAATCCAGTAGTCCTTAGCGGCAACCGGACGGGTATGTGAGCGGATTTCTTTAGGCAACGATGACCATAGGACAATGGTGTCCAAGTGGCTAGTGTGGTTGGCAAAATAGATGCGTTGCTTGTCCGATGGTGTACTGCCGATCCATTGGGGATAGGCACCGACTAAAAGTCGCGTCAGCAACACAATAGGCGTCATTAAACGAAACAAGATCAAACCCCTTTTGATCTTAAGGCCTGATAGCAGACAGGTCTCAATAAAACAAAATTAACTACAAATACAGATAATAATGCAATTGTCCGAAGATGGTGAACGTTGCCGTCAATATCGGAGCAAAAGCATTAAAGCGTGCGGCTCTTTAATGCGGGCAAAATGTCTCTTGCCTGCTTGATACGGCTGGCTTGAACCTCCGCGAGTAACACTCCTTCACCTTGTGTTAATTCCGCAACGGTTGCTCCCCAGGGATCAATTAAAATGCTGTGCCCCCAAGTTTGACGTCCGTTTTCGTGATTGCCGCCTTGAGCGCAGGCAAGCACATAGCATTGGTTTTCAATGGCTCGGGCACGTAAGAGGGGATCCCAATGAGCGCGACCCGTAAAGCTTGTGAAAGCCGCCGGTAAAGTGATAATGTCGGGCGTGTCGAGCTTGCGGAACAATTCCGGGAAACGAAGATCAAAACAAACGGATAGACCGACCTTCCAGGCGCCTTCCCAAGTCTCAATGGCAACGGTTTTTACTTCGTGGCCGGCTTGTGTCGTTTGAGCCTCTTCATAGTGCTCTTCACTTCTTTCAAACTGAAAAAGGTGAATTTTGTCGTAACGGGCAGCCACTTCTCCGCTGGGGTTGTAAACAATGCAAGCATCGATGAAGTGTTGGTCATCATTAGCCTTAAGAGGAATGGTGCCGGCAACAAGCCAGATTTGAGCTTCCTTGGCAGCCTGACTCATCGCTTTTTGCACAGGGTCGTCGCCGAAAGTCTCGGCTGCTGCCACCCAATCTTTGTCGCTTGCGGGCATCAAAGAAAAATACTCGGGCAATACAACCAGCTCGGCTCCGCTTTGGGCGGCCGAGTCAATTAAAGATTTCGCGGTATGAATATTTTCATCAATATTCGTCCCCGAAACCATCTGACAAGCAGCAATTCGCATGATTTTTCCTTTTCTTATTTTTGAGAAGAAGCCGAGGTCTCTGTCGCTTCTCCTACTTTTGTAACAATGGGTTCATCAATTGAACCGGTAATTTTATATTCAGTGCTTAGTAATTCCGATAGCGGCGTCTGAAGTGCCAACTGAGCAATAAAGCTGCCGACGCCTAAAATAGGGTTGGCAACGGCAAGCGCAAGACTGGCTCCGCCTAAACTGATGTCGGGTAAAACCGTAACGGTGATATTTTGTGTGAGCTTATTGAGGTCAAGCGAGCCTTCGGCCAATATAGTGGCCTGTGGGCCAATCAGTCGGAACGAATTTGCATTAAGAACGCCATTGGTGATGGTGTCATTGGACGAAATCGAGTCAAAAACAAAACCTTGACCGACCACGTCACGGAAATCAAAGGTAAGGCGTCTTAATAGTGTTTGCAATGACAACAGTGACAGAATGCGGCCCGCACCGGGTTCTACTTGAAGAATTTGGCCCGAAGCGATTGTAGTGGAAATTGTGCCGTTTAACGAGTCCGTGTTGAAGTCAACCGGAGCGCCGTTCCACTGCAGTTTGGCATGAACTTGACCGCTGCCGTCGTTGATGACGTGGGCCAGTTTAAAGCGCTCGAGCAATTCGCCTAAATCGCTAACGTCAAGGGTTGCCTCGAGCGTTGTCTGGGAGTTTTTCCGTTGTCCGGCATTCCAAGAGCCGTTGGCACTTAGCGTTGCATCGCTGTTAGCCAGCGAGAACTGTTTTAAGTCCCAAAGGGTGCTCGGACCGCTACCTTCATTTTCTGCCCAAAGTTTTAATGTGCCTAAGTTGAAATCTTGGTAGCGCAAATCCTTAATGGTCAAGGCGACAGAAGGCAGAGACTGCGTTTCTTTCGGAGCGACTTTAATCGCTTCATCAACCAGCTCCGGACGTGGAATGTGCAGGTAGTCAAAATTTGCCGTCAAAAGCGGATGAGAGTGGCTCGTGCGCGGCGTGAAGTTAAAGTCGGCTTTTGCCAAAGTGCTCGCAATGTTGCCGCTCCAAGCGCCAGACGGATACGCTCTCGCATTGACTTTCACCGACTCAAAATTAAGTCCCTTGTAGATTAGACGTCCAATTTGAATATCCGCGCGATTTAAATCCAGCGTTTTCATGTCACGCTTGGGATCAGACGACAGTGCCTCCTGGGCTTCAGTCAGAATGCCTTCCCAGTCTTCCCACTTCAAAGAGGGCGATTGAATAATCAACGCTAAACCATCAGCTGTCGGATTGGCGTTGGAACGTTTACCGACCGAGAGAATTCCTCTTTGGGTTTTAAGCCCCTGATCGGTGTCGTTATAGTGAATTTGCATCCCCAACACTTCATCAATGGAAAGCATCATCTTGGCAGAACACTTTTCCTTTGAAGAGCAGGGGACAAAATCAAACTGCAAGGGCCAAGCCGTATCGGCGGCTTTGTTAAAGGGCGCCGGCGCGTTGCCCTTGATGCCTAAAAGGTTACTGTTGACGTGGATATTGACTCCATGATCAATTTCCACAACGGTGTTAACGGGAGCGGCTCCTTCGGCATGTGTCAGAAGGGATGTAATAGCGGGAGAATCAATGATGCGAGAAGCGGCATAAGGGGTAGCGTTGGCCGATGCCGTAATGCGAATCTTGCCTTGATCGTCCGTTGTAATGTTGCCGAGTGCGTCACACCCATAAACATTGGCTGTGAGAGAACTGCCCCATACACCTTTTTCGGTGAAGGAAACTCGCCCCTGTGCGGCAGCTAACTCCGGCACATTTTCCATTTTGATAGTGTTTCCGTTTAATAAAACGGCACCGGAAACTGCCGTGCGCTCTAAGTCTGTGATCGGGATATTGAGTTCCAACTCCAAAGAGGCGTTGCCCGTTGCCGTAGTGCCGACAAAGGGATTGCCGATCATGGCCGAAACAGGGCTTTGGTTTACCCAATTGGCCATGGCTTGAAGCGAAGCTTGACTTTTGCCTTTGATAATAAGCGGTACGCCAGGGGCGGTGTAGCTTGGGATTTCTGCTGTGACATCCGTGACGGTTGCGCCAAGCGTTTGACCGCTTTGGGCATGGATGGTCATGGACAGGCCTTCAAAAATAGCTTCACCGTTTATCTTTTCAAAAGTGGGCCACTCGCCCGGTACCCATTGGCCGTTTTTATCTTTTTGGTAACTGGGCACATAATCGAGCTTCACGTCTTCGGCCATGCCGGTAATTTTAAAGATATATCCCTTGTCTTTTTGGTCAACAAAGGGGAATTCATCTAACGGACCGTATAGGTCAACGGTGCCGTTTTTGGCAATACCGCCTTGCAAAGCCGCCTTGAGCCAATCGTTGGTTCCTTTGCCGCCTGCCACAATGGGAATATATTTGTGTGCGGCAGAAGCTCTTAGGTAATGCAGATCGCCGCGAACTTCAAGAGTGCCGGCTCCGCCCGTGTCCGCCCAACCGCCGTGTACTTGGACAGAAGCGTCGGTGTTGGAGACTAAAAGACTGTCGACTTTAAATTCAAGCTTGGGTTTTATTGTCCAGGAAGCCTGCATCTGCAGTGTATCTAAGCTGAAATCCTTTTCAAAGAAAATACCGGGAAAGCTTAATGTGCTGTTGGGAGAATCCAGTGTGACCGTGCCACCGGCTTCATTGGCTACGATAGAGCCGGAAAGATTGGAAAAGCCGAATCGATTGAAATTGTGATCTTCGTGCGCGACGTGATCTTGAACCGTCAGGCCATTAAAGTTTGTACTGAATTCGTATCGATCAGGGGCGTTGATGGGCCCTTGCCAGGAGCTTTCAAAGTTTTCGATAGTGCCAGTGGCTTGGAGATCACGAATAAGATTTAGGGCCTTTTCAGAAATGGGCAGTTGAAGGCCGATCGTTGTCAGGGCTCGAAGGTCTAGGGAGGCGATGGTAAGTACGCCGTCATAAAGGTTTTTGTCCTTCCACGTTGCCTCAATCTTGGCATCTCCGAAATATACGGGATCGTTCCCGATGGGTTTAATGACAAGATCTTGCGTACCGAAAGTCAACTGATTGCCATCGAGTGTTTCATTGAGTCGCCCTTGGAGGTAATCAACGCGGATGGGGGCTGAGTCTGAGTTCCAACGCAGACTGACGTCATCGAGGGCAACATCAGCAGTTAACTGTGTGGGTTTGAGGTTTTCAAATTCCAACCAAATATTGGCTTGACCGGTTCCGTCTTGAAGGAAGTGATCAAGGTCGACTCGGCGAGCAATTCGGCCGAAGTTAATAGAAGGGATGGAAGCGTAAACCGTGCCGTAGAGTTTAGCCAAGCGATTGGATGAACCAAACCATTTTTCTCGAAAAGTGGCTCGAAGGTCAATTGGTGTTTTGTTTTGACGAATGGCTGTTGATTGCAGGCCAAAATTCCACGCAATCATATAGCGGTGCAACACGGCGTTTGTGTTGTGTAACAGAACAGGTCTCGGATGATCCACGGTCAAATCAATGTAGTTGAAATCGCCATCAATGATTTCCAGATGTTCTTGAGAAAGAACCCAGTCGAGAACTTTTTGTGCAGTGGCAGCATCGGTTGATGCCTTGGGGGTTGTTGAAGGGGCCGTGTTGATTTCAAAGCCGGCAATATTGAATAAATCTTCCTCCAGCCTTTCAACGTTAAAACGGGGACTAAAGACAACGAGGCGTGAAAAAGTTGGCCTAAATGTATAAAAAGAGGAGAGCGAGAACGTTGCTTGCACCTTGGGCAAAGTCAGCGACGCTCTTTGACCCGGACGCGAAAACGTCATTTCTGTGAGTGTGATGCGAGGGCGTAGCCACTCCCAGTCCACATGGATGTCCTGCGCTTCAATCTTTGTTCCCGTGCGCTCTTCGATGTAACTTTCCAGTTTCGGATAAAACGTTTCAATATTGGGAACGACCCAAAGTCTGACCGCAATCAGTGCAGACGTTAAAAACAGATATAAAAACAAAAGAACCCACCCTGCCGTGCGCAAAAGAAGTCGCCACCTGCCGGGGTGACGGTTGCGCGGCAGTCCAGCCGTATTTTGTAAAGAGCTTGTTTGGGTCGTTTTCAAAAGAAGAGGCAGTTTCCGTAAAGAATGAACGAACTATCCCGAATTTTAGCGGTTTGAGCTTTTTGAAGGAAAATTTTTGGAAAATTTTTCGACTGAAACTTTTCGAAAAAATTACCGGCTCCGCTAAACTGTGTTGCATTAGTTTTCTTTCTGAATCAAAATGCCCCGTTTAACTCTTCAAGCGTTGCCGGATTATTCATTTTTCGTAAAGCGTGCCCTGATGGCGGCCTGCCCAATGGCCGATGACAATGAACGGTTAGGATGGTTAGAGAGCCTAGCCGAAGAGCCTTACAGCCGGGAGAAAATGAAGGCCTTTTTGCAAGGTGCGGACGACGCGGAAACATTAGCCGAGCGCATGCGTCTTTTAAGGCGGGAAGTGTTGCTGACTTTGGTGGCACGGGACGTGACCGGGCGGGCGGATTACTTTGAAGTTGTCCGCACGATGACGGATTTGGCAGAAGAAACGGTCAGTCGAACGGTTCGCGTGCATGCCAAGGCATTGTCATTACGATACGGCGTACCGATGTCGGACTCTGGCGTTCCCCAAGATTTTCTTGTTGTCGGTATGGGGAAATTAGGAGGTGAAGAACTTAATGTGAGTTCCGACATTGACCTCGTTTTTGTCTACGACGAGCAGGGGCAATGCCGAGCGACTCCAGAGTGTCCCAATCCCAGGCGAGAATTAACAAACGCGGAATTCTTCGAACGTCTTTCGAAAAAAGTTATCACTGCCTTATCGGATATTTCCGGCGCGGGTTTTGTCTTTAGAGTGGATATGAGATTGCGTCCCAATGGCGACTCCGGCCCCATTGTAATCAGCAACGAAATGCTTGAAGAATATCTCTATGTTCAGGGACGCGAGTGGGAACGTTTTGCGTGGCTTAAAGGCAGGATTGTCAATGAGCCGGTTTTCACTGACGAAAAAACGTTTAAGGCGCAATGTAAAAACCTCTACGATGTTGTGCGTCCCTTTGTTTTCAGACGCTACGTTGACTTTAACGCTATCAGTGCCTTATCAAACCTTCATAAATTGATCCGTGCCGAAACGCAGCGCCGAGAAACCGGTAAGGATTTGGGTATCGATGTCAAGCTTGGTCGGGGCGGAATTCGCGAGATTGAATTCATCACCCAGACATTTCAAATCATTCGCGCAGGCCGAGAACCTCAGTTACGTCTGAAAAATACTTTGAAAGCGTTGCCGATTTTGGAAAAGTTGGGTGTGATGAATGCAGAGCAAGTTAAGCGCCTCTCAGAGGCTTACGTGTTTCTGCGTAATCTGGAGCACGCCATTCAGTACGTTGATGACCAGCAAACGCATCGCTTGCCGCCTGATGAGAAAGTTCGAGAGCAGATTGCCGCACTTTTGGGCTTGAGCAGTTCTCAAATGATAGAAAAACTTATGCAAATCCGTGAATACGTGGCGCAGGTTTTTGACGGTATCTTCCAGGTGGGCGAAGAAGAAAATCAAGAAGATGATTGGCCCGAAGGGTGGAGCGTGGGTTTTGAGCGCGCAAAAGAAGCGTTGGCCGATGACCTTGAAAAAATGGGTTATGGCGAGGCCCGTCATTGCGCTGATCGCGTGTTGGAATTAATGGGATCCAAATTTCTGGCGGCACAAACCGAGTCGGCTCGCACACGTATGGCGCAACTTGTAAAACGCATCAGCGAATTGTGTATCAAATTGGCTTGCGACGATAAAGGCGTTGCGCCCGAAGTGATTTTCACGCGTTTTATTACGCTTTTGGAAGTGATTGCGGGGCGCAGCACCTACGTTTCACTTTTGATTCAGTATCCAAAAGTCTGTGAAAAAGTTGCGCTTGTTTTAAAGACAAGTGCTTGGGCGGCGGATTATTTGACGGCACACCCGATCGTGCTTGATGAGTTGGTTGATGAACGCGTGAGCGAATTAGATAACTTTTCACCCGTTGATTGGAGCGGTTGGCAGGACGATTTGTGGGAAAAGCTACGTGAAGTTGAAGGGGATCAGGAAACACAGATGAACCTTCTGCGTGACGCTCATCACGCGGCGGTTTTTAAACTTTTGATGGCTGATTTGGAAGGCCGTTTTACGGTTGAACGTTTAGCCGATCAACTCTCAGCATTGGCTGACGCGGTTTTGGAAATGGTGATTACGCTTGCCTGGCAAACCATTGCTTCTCGCCACTGTGATGTGCCGAAGTTTGCTGTCGTAGCTTACGGCAAATTAGGCGGGAAAGAATTAAGTTATGCGTCGGACTTGGACTTAATTTATCTCTACGATGATCCCAGTCCCGAGGCCAGTAAAAATTACACCAGGCTAGTGCGTCGAATGATGAGTTGGCTGACTGTGCAAACTTCTTCAGGTATTCTTTTTGATGTGGATTTGCGCCTTCGACCCAATGGTGAAAATGGTTTAGTTGTCTCTTCATTTGAGATGTTTAAGCGTTATCAAAGAAACGAGGATGGTACGGGTGCTTGGCCTTGGGAGCATCAGGCGCTCACGCGCGCAAGATTTTGTGCGGGCGACAGAACAATCGGTCAGGCATTTGAAAAAGAGCGCGAAGCCATTTTGAGATTGCCGCGCGATAAGGCAAAGGTTTTTTCTGATGTGAGCGAAATGCGTGCTCGTATGCTTGAGGGACATCCCAATCCGACCTCGCTTTTTGATGTCAAACACGACCGAGGCGGTATGGTGGATGTGGAATTCGCGGTTCAGGCGATGGTGCTCGCTTACTCACACAAACATCCGGAACTGGTTAATAATTTCGGCAATATTCTTTTACTGGAAATGGCCGCTCGAGCCGGTTTGATCGGTGAAGAACTTGCCGAGAAGTGTGTGTCCATTTATCGCAATTATCGACACATTCAAAGAAAGCATCGTCTGGAATTGGGGGATGGGCCGGTACGGGTTGATCGATCCGCGCAACGTGAAAATATCGCGACGGTGGTGCAACTGTGGAAAACCGTCTTCGGTTCAGAAGGTCCTTTGAGAAAATAACAACAAAAAAAAGAGACCAACCAAATTTGGATGATCTCTTTTTGATTAACGAAGCAATGTTAATCGAGAGTTGGAGTCTCGACCCCAAGCACCTTGTGTAGCTTGGGAGAGGTTGTCGTGTATTGCAGCAAGGTCTTCTTTTCAGGATGCACAATATCGGCGGCGGCAAAGGCTGCCAGGGCGCATTCGTGGAATCCGCAAAGAATTAATTTCTTCTTACCCGGGTAGGTGTTGATGTCACCTACGGCAAAAATGCCGGGGATGGAGGTTTGGAATTTTTCCGTATCAACCACGATTTGCTTACGATAGATTTCCAAGCCCCAATCTGCGATAGGTCCTAATTTGGGCGTAAGACCGAAGAAAACTAATAAGTGGTCAAGCGGCATGCGGCGCACAACACCGTCATCGCCTGTCACGCGGATTTCGGTAAGTTTTCCATCTTTTTCTTCAAAACCAGTGACTTGCCCCACTTCAAACTGCATTTCCCAGTTTTCACACAATTCACGCATCTTGGCAACAGAGGCTGATTGGGCGCGGAAACCATCACGACGGTGCAAGAGGATGACACTTTCGGCTTTACCGACTAGGTTGAGCGTCCAGTCCAAAGCAGAGTCACCGCCACCGCAGATGACGATATTTTTGCCGTAAAAGAGTTCAGGGTCTTTTACTTGGTAGTGAAGTTGAGTGCCTTCAAATTTTTCAATACCGGGGACGCTTAGGCGCTTCGGTTGGAAACTGCCGACGCCAGCGGCGATGAACACGGTCTTTGTCATAAAGCGCGTGCCTTTATCGGTTTCAACGTAAAAGCGGCCGTCTTCTTCCTTGCGGACAATGGTGACTTCTTCACCTAAATGAAATTGCGGTCCGAAGGGGTGAATTTGCTTTAAAAGATTTTCCGTCAATTCTCGTGAAGTACATACAGGAAGAGCCGGGATATCGTAAATGGGCTTATGTTCATAAAGCTCCATGCACTGTCCGCCCACCATTTTGAGCGAGTCCACGACGTGAGCCTTAATCTCTAAAAGACCTAATTCAAAAACTTGGAATAAACCGACGGGACCGGCGCCGACAATGACAGCATCCGTTTCAATAATTTCGTCGGTTTTCGGGGCAATAGTCAAATAATCTTCAATAGCCATAATGATTTCCAATCGGATAGAACGGCAAAATTATACGAGAGTTTCTAGGCGCTTTGAGCGTTACTGTTGTTCTATTTCTCTTCAAGTGTATTACCAATAGTGTATATGATGAAGCCTTTTTCGTCTGATCCTTGAAAATTGTGTGTCAAGGAACGATTTTTTCGTTAGTATGGAAAAAGGAGCTCAAGGAGACAGATATGCTCGAAAAGAATATTCTCGATAAAATCGCCGACTTTTTTAAATCTATCGGAACACGGAAAGCATCGGGGGAACCGATTGATCTAGGGCGCCCCAAACATGATTTTGAGACTCAAGAAAAAGAAATACACATTACTCCTGATGAACCGGTGAGGGGTAAGGGGGATCTTCAGGATAAAAAAGACGACCAAATTATCCAGTTGGTCAAAGATAAAGAGACCGGTAGAAATACAAAAGCTACAACGGCAAAGGTAGAGACGAAGGAAACGACGACCATTGTGGCAACCGTGAAACCTAGAAAAGAGTTGTCAGAGGCAATTGAGGCGTTGCGCGTTCAGTATCCGTGGCGAAAACTCAAAGCCGAAAAACCACTTAGTGTCCAAACGTTGCCCGAACCTTTTTATTTCTTAACGTCTGATAATCAGCCAGTGGAAGCGAGCAAGTTTGAAGTCTCCTTTATTAAGGAGCTCTTAACCAAAGCCGCAGAAGCGGGTATTGAAAACAAGTTCACATTCAGTATTTCTTCAACAATGAGTGTTATTGTGAAATATAAAAAGAAGCTCGTTGGTCGGGTCTATCTTCATGGAAGAAAGCATCATATGACATTTAAGACTGATGCGAAGATTGTCACTGAAGAAAATCTGACGCTTTCTGAATGCAAGAAGCTAATTCCAATTTGGATTGGACAGATTAAAGATTCTTTACGTGCTTAAGAGATGAATAGGGAGTTCGAAAACAGAAGCTCCCTTTCTTATTTTGTGTAATTTGGCTAACGATCTTTCAATTTCTCTTCTGCAATGATGTCTGCGCGCACGGAGCGCAGTTTTCCGTCGACTTGGCTCATGGTGTAGTAGTCGCCATCGTTTGCTTGCTGAGCCAAGTTATATTGGTATTCAGCAGCTCGCTTGTCACCTTGCGCCATGTACATGTCGCCCACGGCCATGTAGTGCCGGCTCATCTGCTTTAATGCGCGATAGCATCGTGCGTTGATGGCGTGATAAGAGGGATTGCTTTGGGTCATGGCTTGCTGAGAACGCATGAATTTAAGTGTTTCTTCGTAGCGTTTCAGATCGTAAAGTTCACTTGCGTAGAGCTTGACGGCCATTTCCGAAAGGGGATTGTTAGCGACTAAACGTTTGGCCATCTGAAGCGCTCGGTTTTTATCGCTGTTATTGCCGAATAAAAAGAGGACTTCAGATTGATTTTTGAGCAAAATGGCATTGTTGCCGCCAAGACTTACCGCTTGATTGGCGTAACGAATAGCGTCCTCTTTTAGGTTAAGTTTGCGGCTGACAACAGAAAGACCGTAAGTTAAGGCTGTTTTTCTGCGGTTGTCCTTGGCATCAGCCAAGTCCTGTTTCATCTCTTTGATCACTTTTAACCAGCCATCACGCTTTGTCTCTTGCAGTACCCGCATGCGCTGCTGAATCAAAACAAAATCAAGCGAGTCCTTGTGAGTGCGAGCTCCCAATTGGCGCGTGCGGTTTTCCATATCACTGATACGTTCAACCGTGAGTGGGTGGGTGAGAAGATAGGCAGGAGCGGCCGCCTCGTAGTAGCGATTATTTTGCTGTAGCCGCATGAAGAAATTTTCCATCCCCTTCGGATCAAATCCAGCTCGGGTAAGAGACGTCAGTCCTACACGGTCAGCTTCTCGTTCTGCGCTTCTTGAGTAGCTTAATTGATTCTGAATCATGGCAGCCTGACCGCCGACAGCTAAAGCTGTCGCGGCTTGTCCGCTTCCGGCACGAGCGGCTAAAAGGGCAAGCAAGAAGGAACCTAACGTCAGGGCGGCGTTACCCTTTTGCGCATCAATCATGCGGGCAATGTGGCGCTGGCTTACGTGTCCAACTTCGTGGGCGATGACACCGGCAAGCTCACTTTCATTTTGAGCGGCAACGATTAGCCCCGTGTGAACCGCGATAAAACCACCGGGTATGGCAAAGGCGTTTAGCGAGTGGTCAATGAGCGGGTAGAAAAAAAAGTTATAGGTATGCGTATCTGAAACGCTTACCAATTTGTAGCCTAAGCGGTTTAAATATTCGAGGGTTTCAGAGTCATTAAGATAGCTTGGATCGCCCCGAATCTGACGCATCATTTCTTCGCCCAAGGCTTGCTCTTCGGCAGGCGATAACTCTGTGCCCGCTACCGCGCCCATACTGGGCAAGTTCAGATTAAGCGACTCCGTTGCTAAGTCCTGAGCCGCCCAGGCACCTGTGGTAGGTGTCAGAGCCAAATGGGCACAGAGAATTGAGACAAGGAGGCGTTTGGTAAACACGGTACAGTCATCCGAAATTGTTGGGATTAATCTTAGCGAGGGTTTGTGCGCTTTGAGAAATGATGTTGCAAGTCCACACAATTTCGTACAGTGTTTAAAAGCAGACAAAAAGAGAAATAAGACCGCCCAACTAGACTCAGAATTTTGATCAGACAATGTTTAATGTTTGTAATGAATAGGGATCAGTTCATAACGCCTGAGTATTTCAGAGCGTCTGTCGGGTTTATCTGCGGAATTCACTGGTAAGGCATCCACAAAGGCAATTTTTCTCGGGCACTTGTAAGCAGAAAGCGTTTCTTTACAAAAGCGCCTGACATCTTCAACTTTCGGGTGCGTGCCTTTTTCCGGAACAATTAACGCGCAGACAATAGCGCCCCAGGTTTCGTCAGGCTCACCAATGACCAAGGCTTCTTTAATAAAAGGGGAGCGGGTGAGCATATTTTCGACTTCAAGGGGATAGACATTTTCTCCTGCGCTCAGAATTAAGTCGTGGCGTCTGGCATGAACGTGCAAAACACCTTCAGCGTCAAATTCACCCAAGTCGCCTGTTTCAAACCATTCACCTTTGAGTGGTTCTCGTCCCCAGTAACCAGGCGTAGTCATCGGGCTTTTCACTTCAATTTGACCGTCTCGGGTGCGAACTTCTGCTCCTGCAATAACCTTGCCGCTGCCTTTGACAAGATTGAACCGCTCAGTGTAGGGCGTCATGACAACGTGCGAGCAAGTCTCTGTCATCCCATAAGTGGTCACGATAGGCAGGCCTTGCCGATGGGCTTTCAGTAAAAGCTTGTCGTTAGCCGATGATCTTCCTAATAGGATGACACGCAGATGTTTAGGCGCTCTCCAATCAGGGTAAGTTTCAAAAATCTTGGCAAGCATTGTGGGCACAATGCTTGTAATCGTCACTTGATCGTCTGTTAAAGCTTTAACAAAAGACTCTGGATTGAAAAGGGGAGAGATGGCAAGCGTTTTTCTTGCCAAAAGGCACCGAGTAAGGATAGAAAGTCCTCCGATACGTGTAACCGACATGCAAAGCTGCCAGCAGTCATCTTTTTCCCATCCGAGGTTGCGTTCACTGGCTTTGGCTGACTCCCAAAGCATTTTTCGGGTGATGATGGCCGGTTTCGGCAGTCCCGTTGTGCCGGATGTAAAGAGCACCGCAACAGTCTCTTCGGGTAAAGGATCCTTAATTTCCCGAATACTTGATAGGAGAACATAGCGTTCAGCGGCGGTAAGTTTCGGGTGCAACATCAGCGCCGGAATATTTAATTCCATCAAAGCGTATAAAAGCACGATGGTTTCAACCGTGTTTTTGCCTTCGATGATCATCGGGCGGCCGGCCGCAGGCAACGCCTTTTCCCTTCTCAACCGATCAATAGTATTTTGCGTTAGTGTGGCGAGCCGTGAAAAGGAATAATCCTCTCCCGCGCGGCGAAGCCCGATTTGATCAGGACAACTCGCCGCGGCTTCAAAAATGCTAAAAGGGTTTTGCATTTTTAATTAGGGCAGGCGCGGGAACTTGGAAAAGTCCGGACGGCGCTTTTCTAAGAACGCATTCTTACCTTCTTTACCTTCTTCGGTCATGTAGTAAAGAAGCGTGGCGTTACCGGCTAATTCTTGAATGCCAGCCTGACCGTCGCAGTCGGCATTGAATGCGGCCTTCAAGCATCGGATAGCGATGGGGCTGTTGGCCAAAATTTCCTTGCACCACTTCACCGTTTCAATTTCCAGCTCTTGCAAGGGAACCACGGTATTAACCAGACCCATTTGCAAAGCTTGTTGAGCATCATATTGACGGCACAAGAACCACATTTCACGGGCGCGCTTCTGACCGATTAAACGCGCCATGTAGGAAGCACCCCAGCCACCGTCAAAACTGCCTACGCGCGGCCCCGTTTGACCAAAACGGGCGTTATCGGCAGCAATCGTGAGGTCACAGATCATATGAAGCACGTGGCCGCCACCGATGGCGTAGCCTGCCACCATGGCAATCACGGGTTTAGGGCACGTGCGGATCATACGTTGGAAATCCAAAACGTTTAAGCGGGGCACGCCATCACCGCCAACGTAGCCGCCGTTGCCGCGTACCTTTTGGTCTCCGCCCGAGCAGAAGGCCAAGGGGCCTGCACCAGTCAAAATAATAACGCCGATTGAGGGATCTTCACGGGCGTCGCTGAAAGCTTGGCAGAGCTGTTGAACTGTTTCCGGGCGGAAAGCGTTTCTCACACGCGGACGATTGATGGTCAGCTTGGCAATCCCTTCAGCCTTATCGTAAAGAATGTCGGAGAATTCACCGGCGGGTTGCCAGTCCAAAGCTTTTTTAATTTCAACGTTAGTTTCCATGATGTTCTATTTCCTTATATTTATAACGCCGCTAGTCTAAAGAGGTTCGGGAGGATTTAACAAGTTCACCCCATTTTTTCTCTTCAGAAGCGACAAATTGGGAAAAATCTTCCGGCGTACTCATAACAGGGCGAGCCCCTCTGGCGATTAAATTATCTTGAACTTCTTTGTCCGTAAGGGTTTTCTGTATCGCTTGGGCCAACTTTTTCACAATAGCTTCAGGCGTGCCTTTCTTAACGGCAATACCATCCCAGGCAAAAAGCTCATATCCGCTAACGCCTTCTTGGCTGATAGGTTTAATTGTTGAAGACAATTCCGAAGAGGGGGAGCCTAATCCCAGTGCAGTAAGGCGTTGTGCCTTTACATGGCTTAAAACGTTAGGCGCCACATCAATTGTGAAATCAATGCGGCCGGCGAGCACATCGGTCATGGAGGCTGCGCCACCCCGATAGGGGATGTGTTCAAAAGGCAGATCGGTCATTTGACCTAATAGGACGCCGGCTAAGTGGCTGGTTGTGCCGTTGCCCGCTGATGAATACGTTAAGGGTTTTGAGTTTGACCGGGCGTATTGAAGGAAATCTTTTAGATTTTTAACCGGGATTCTTTTAGGGTTAACCGCCATCACGAGTGTGATTTCGGTAAGTCTTGCGACCGGTTCTATGTCTTTTTGTACGTCATAACCAACGTTGGTATAGAGCGCCGGATTGGTACCCAAGGTGCCGTTTGTGACATAAATGAGCGTTCGACCATCAGCTTTTTCTCGCAGGGCCGCTTCAGTGCCAAGACTGCCGCCGGCACCCGCTCGATTTTCGATAATGATCTTTTGTCCGAGATTTTCAGACAATTTATTGGAAATCGTTCGGGCGATGATATCGGCGCCACCACCGGCCGGGAAGGGAACCACGAGCTTAATAGGCTTGCCTGCCGGCCAGTCGCTAGCTTGAGCAAAACTTGAGGCACACAAATAAAAGGCAAGAGAAAGGATTCTGATGCTTTTCATAAGAAGTAATGAATTTAAAAACGATAACCGAAAGCGATGTTGATGGATTGATCATCAACATGGGTTTGTAATGCGTCTATATCCAAATTGGATAAGCCTTTTAATGATTCGGAGCGGATGTTATGGGTGTTGGGGGCGTCAATGGTTATGTGAAGTCCTGCCGCATCAATTGATACTGTGATCTGAATATTACCTTTGGAACGAGTTTCGGCCATGATAATTTGGCAGAGGTCTGCGACAGAAAAGATAACGGACGCGGGAACCGGACGGGCAATCTTTTGTGTGCTGTCTTTTGAATCATCAAAGGAGCAACGGGGAAAAAGAGCACGAAGAATGATCAAAACTTGCTCTTTAAAGCACAAAACAGAACCAACGGTTTGACGAAAATCCGGATTTTGAGCCCAATCGGGGTGATGCGTTAAAAGCGAACAAAGACTCTGAGAGGCAAAATTGTCGGTGGCCGCTTTAGGAGCACGAAGTAGCGCCTGATTAACACGAGCGCGAAGCAAGTGCCCCAAGAAATTGACGCTTAATAAACAGATGGCAAAGCTAAAAGCAACGTCGGTTGTGTGAGAAGCCAAAATGGCGTCCATCACCAAACCAATGACGGCCAGTAGACACGCAGCCAACGCGCCTGCCCAACGAACAGCGGACTGTGAGCGCATGACAGCGGCTGCATAAAAAATGCCTAACGCAACAAATAAAACAAGTGAGAAGGCTTGCGCGGGTAAGGCAGCCATTTCAAAAGACGTGGTGTTGATCCACCAGGCTGAGGCCAAAAGCGCGCAAGATACGCCCAAGCCGATGACTCTTATCCAGTGCGCGTGAACTTTGGTGCGGTGAGCTAGAACCGTCATAACGGCAAACACAGCGACCAGACAGCCTGCGGTCAAAAAGCGCGAGAGAACAAAATCGGGCATAGCTTGTTTAAGAAATCAGACCCATTTGAGCGGCCTCATACACAGCCTCTCCCCGGGAATGCACTTGAAGCTTACGGTATATCTTTTTAATGTGAGCCGTAACTGTGTGGGGCGAAATTGTCAAAATATCGCCGATTTCATTAAAGCTCATCCCTTTGGCGAGAAGCTGCAGGATTTCGGTTTCACGCTCTGAAAGCGGATTGGGTTGAATGGGAGCCGTAGTCTTTTCAATCGTATGAGTTGTATAAGTCCGAAGGGCTCTCAGTACGCTCTTAGCCACTTCGGGGCTGACAGGGGAGCCGCCCGCTGCCAACAGACGAATAGCCGAGACAAGACTATTTTCGATTTCGGTTTTAAGAACATACCCTGTAGCGCCGGACTCAATAGCGCTAACCACATGGGGATCATCATTGGCGTTGGCCAATACCATGATATCAACTTCCGGCATATTGGTTGCTGTTCGTCTGATGAGATCAAGTCCGAACCCATCCGGCAGATCCAGGTCAACTATAAGCATCTGGAATTTAAACTGCGACACCAATGCATCGGCTTCCCTGTATGTTGCTGCCGAACCGATTTCGTGAATATCAGCCAAACCGTTGATTGCGCGTTGCAGTCTCAAACGAACATTCGGATCGTTTTCAACGAAAATCACTTTGATTTGTTGATTCTCTGCCATGGTTGTTTGATCAAGCACTTATGGGTAGTAGGAATTGAGGGGCAATTGTATCAGCTCATTAAGGAGCTTTGAGTGGTTCTAAGTCTACGGTTGCCAGAATTTAGCAATTGGAACCTGGATAAAGGAGATTATTACTGGCCAATAATTTGGATAAAAGCGAGAGCCGACAAAGGCTTATTTTTGAGAAAAAAACTCCTTGAGACGGTCTTAACGGCCGTCTCATTTCAGGAAGATTTCAATTATTCAAATTTCAGAACAACTTTTTTGCCCAGGGCCTGAGCATACTTTTGTAATGTTGTCACTGAAGGATAGACTCCGCGGTTTAACTTGCCTTCTAAGCGGGCGACTGCAGGCTGGACAGTTCCCATGCGCTTAGCAACTTCCATTTGTGTGAGGCCGAGTTCAAGTCGGTAGGACAGTAATTGGCGCGTCTGTTCCTTATCAAAAGTCGTAACCATAAATTTTCTCCGCTTGTTTAATTTTTATCATTGTCGTTTGGGGGATCCGCGGTTTTAATCTTGGGTTAACCCTTAGACAGCCTTCTATCATACAAGGCTCTAAGCTAAAAATAAGGCTTAAGGTAGAGATAAATAGCTATATTTTGTAAAGCTGTTACATATTGAAACACAATGACTCTTTAAATAGAGAAAAAAGGACTCACATTCAGTAGTGAAAGCGGTGGGTGAGCTTAAAAGAGCTGCACAGAACCGCAGATGATTGCTCGAGGCCGAAGCCCCCAGAAAAACGGAGCTTCGCCTTCGATGAGGAGAATTGAGGAGTTTGAGATGTTGTTTCCGACTGTTTATGGTGAAAACCTTTTTGATGATTTAGACAATATGTTTGGTTTGACTTCTTACGAAGGAGAAGGCAGACGCGATCCGCTTTTTGGCAAGAACGCTTCCCGTATTATGAAGACCGATATTCGAGAAACGGACACAAGCTACGAGTTGGATATTGATCTGCCGGGTTTTAAGAAAGAAGATATTCAAGCCCATTTGAAGGAAGGTTATTTGACGATTACGGCTCAAAAGGGCTTGGAACGTGATCAAAAAGAAGAAAAGACAGGCCGTTATATTCGCCGTGAACGCTACAGCGGTTCTTGCTCAAGAAGCTTCTATGTAGGTGAACATATTCACGAAGAAGATATTGATGCCAAGTTTGAAAACGGTATTCTTCAGATCAGCGTTCCTAAGAAAGCACCTGAAGCGCCTGTTCAAAAACAAATTGCCATTAAATAACAAAATAAAAATTGTTTTTAGCCCGCTTGAGGCCTAAAAAACAAAGCAACCCGTGCGAAGTGACCGATTCGCACGGGTTTATTTTTGCAGAAAGCAAAAAAAGTCTTTTTACGCGCTGCTTTAGTGCTATCTTAGAAGTAAGACGTTCATGACTTTGTCATATTCGTTCTTCAAAATAGTAGGTTAAACCGAATGGGGTCTTTTTATTTTGGAGAAATTTCATGGGCAAAGCGGATGTTTCGGCAATGACTGCGACAGAGGGTCAGGGGGATGCTTCTGTCGTTTTAAAAGTAGGTGACAAGGTGGACAATACTAATACCGAGAATAAAACATCGGCTGTAAAGGCCGCTCCCGCAAAGAAAACAACAACCGCTGCCAAGCGTACTCGCAGAAGCGCCACTCAAAAGAAAACAAGATCAATCCCTGAAATTAAAGCGGGCAAGCCCATTGATGTAACCAATCCCGAGTTTTATCTCAATCGTGAGATCAATTGGATCGATTTTGACCGCAAGGTGCTGGAACAGGCTGAAGATAAATCTGTGCCGCTTCTTGAACGAGTGAAGTTTTTATCCATTTTCTTTAACAATTTGGACGAATTCTTCATGGTTCGTGTCGCTAACGTTTGGAAACAGGTGCAAAGTGGGGCAGAAGCAACCGGTGCGGACAAACTTCCTCCTAGACGTCAATTGTCTGAGATCGGCCGTCGCGTACGGGAATTAACTGAAGAAGCAGAAGAGCTTTGGAAAAAGGATCTATTGCCCGAGTTAGCCAAGCAATCCATCCGCATTGTGGATTATGCGGATTTGCCCCAGAAAAAACGAGAAATCTTAAGTGATTATTTTGATCACGAGATTTTCCCGATTTTGACCCCTCAGGCAATTGACTCCGGTCACCCGTTCCCGCTTGTCTCGAACACCAGCATCAATTTCATCATTGAACTGGTGAGCGAAAAAAATAAAAATGATATTCGCTATGCACGCTTAAAGTGTCCCAATAATGTGCCGCGTTTCCTTTATTTGCCGAAGGGTAAGGAAGACGTTAATGCTAAGTTGGCCTATGACTCAAGCTATAGCGAGGTCAATGTTGTTTTAGTTGAAGACTTGATAGAAGAGTGCATGGAACGACTTTTCCCGGGCTACAAAGTAAACGCAGCGGGACAATTCCGAATCACTCGCAACACGGACGGTGAAATTGAAGAAGACGAAGCCGATGATCTTTTAGCGGCAGTTCGTGATTATGTTGATCAGCGACGTTTTGGCGACATTGTGCGCGTTGAAATGGGCCGCGGCATGCCTGTTCGCTTGGCGGATCTTTTGATTGAGCACCTTGAAGTGAAACCTCATCAGATCTACAAGCAAAAGATTCCGCTTGCTTTCTCTGAATTTATGAGTTTAGGTTGCATTGACCGGCCAAAGCTTCAGTACAAAGCCGATCCCACAAAGTTAGCTAAAGAACTTGATGGAGAACGCGATTGCTTTGAAGCGATTAAAAAGCGTGATGTAGTGCTCTACCACCCCTACGATCGCTTCCAAGCGGTTTTGAATTTTATTGATCAGGCTGCTCGCGATCCCAAAGTTGTCGCCATTAAACAAACGCTTTACCGCTGTGGTAGTGATTCACCTGTTATCCGCAGTTTGCTCGAGGCCCGTCGTCGCGGTAAACAAGTAACTGCTGTCGTGGAGTTGAAAGCCCGTTTTGATGAAGAGCGCAATATCAATTGGGCCGAAGAGTTGGAACGCGCGGGAGTGAACGTTGTCTACGGTTTCGTTGGCTTAAAGATTCATGCGAAGCTTTGTCTGGTCGTGCGCCGTGAAGAAGGTGGCATTAAGCGCTATGTTCATATTGGCACAGGTAACTACAATGCCTCGTCGGCTAAGATTTACACTGATTTGGGATTGATTACTGCCGATGAAGCGATTTGCGCCGATGTGACCGACCTTTTTAACGTGATGACCGGTTGTGGCGATATTTCCACGTACAGGAAATTATTCGTTTCGCCTAAGAGCCTTCGTCCGTCCATCACCAAGTTGATTCAGGAGGAAGTGGCTCTGCATCGTGAGCACGGTAACGGTCACATCATGATCAAGTGCAATCAATTGGTTGATGGGGAAATCATTGCCGAACTCTATAAGGCCAGTATTGCCGGCGTGAAAATTGAATGCATCGTTCGCGGTATTTGCTGTCTGCGCCCGGGTATTCCCGGTTTGTCGGAAAATATTTCCGTTAAGTCCATTGTGGGCCGCTACTTGGAGCATGCCCGTGTGTATTGGTTCAATCACAATGGGGACGAGCGGATGTATATTGGTAGCGCCGATATGATGAGCCGCAACTTAAACGGTCGTATTGAAGTGCTTACACCGATTAATCACGAAAAGATCCGCCGCAATATTATGAATAACATCATGCGATTGCAGTTGGCCGATACGGAGCAGTCTTGGATTATGGGACCAACCGGTGAGTATAAGCGCTTTGTGCGTCCGAAGGGCATGAAGAAAGTGGACGCTCAGAACGCCCAAAATCATTTAAAGAGTCTGTATTAACCATGGCGAGTACCAATCATCAGTATTTGAACTTGGCCGAGGAATCGGCCAAGTCACAAGAGCGCGGCTTTGTTCGCCCCAATCCGACCGTCACCCGTGTGGGTTTTATTGATTTGGGCAGTAATTCCTCACGATTGACCGTTGTGGAATTTGACCGCAGGGGACGTGTGACGGTTTTAAATCGCGTCAAAAGTATGGTTCGGTTGGGCGAAGGGGCGTTTGAAACCAAAGTGCTTCAGCCCGAAGCCATGGACAGAGCTTTAGCCTGTTTGGTCGAGTTTGCCGAAATCTGCCACTCATACGGGGTGACTGAGGTGGTGGCGGTTGGTACAGCCGCTTTGCGTGTAGCACAAAACAGTATTGACTTTGTTAACCGAGTAAAAGAGCGCACGGGTTTTGACCTGCAGGTTATTTCAGGTGATGAGGAAGCGCGTTTGATTCGGGTCGGCATTTGGGATTCGCTGCCTAAGACCAAGGATTCGTTTCTTTTTATCGATATCGGTGGCGGCAGCACCGAGGTGTCGGTTTCCTCTCGAGACAAGATCTATTTTCTGGAGTCCTTAAACATCGGTTGCGTGATGATGACCGATGCCTTTAAGGGCAACGCTCAAGGCAAAATCTCTTCGAGTGTTTTCGCCAAAATGCAGCAAAGAGCTCAGGAGAAAATTCAGCACATTCTGAAGAAAACCGAGCGCTCTCGTTTTAAGGCCGCGATTGCAAGCTCTGGGACCGCCCAGGCACTTTTGAATTTGGCTCAAGCCAAGTTTGGTGAGGCCGGAGGGTTTATTCAAAAAGAAGCCGGCATTGAATTAAAGCGCTCGCAAATTGCCGCATTGGCTAAGTCCCTGTCGCAGATGACTTCTGCCGAGCGAGAAAAACTGCCGGGTTTAAGTCCCGCCCGTGCGCAGGTGATTGTGGGTGGAGCGGCGATTTTGCTCACCATTTTGCAAACATTGGACTTATCCAGTGTTTACGTCACACCCAATAACCTGCAAGACGGTCAGGTGGTTGACTACATTGAGCGTCATTTTGACCGTAACGGGAAAAAGGAAAATTATTGGCGAAAGAAAAGCGTTAAGCGTCTGGCCAAGCACTATCACTGCGAAAAAGCTCATGCCAAGCACATGGGCGAGGTGGCTTTGAGTTTGTTTGAACAGGCTCAAAAACTAAAGCTTTGCGAAAGCCAGCCCGGATTGCCTGAGTTGATCGGTTACGCAGCCAGACTTCATGACATTGGGATTGCGATTTCGTACGACAAGCACTACATGCACGGCGCGTACCTGGTTCGTTATTGTCCTCTGTTGGGTTTTACCGAGCAAGAGGTGCTCACCATGGCTCGTTTGGTTTTCTGGCACTCCCGTCCGAGCAGTGAATTGCCGGCGTTTCTGCAAGGAGCGCCAGCCACAAAGGCTCAGAAGTGGGCCGCGCTCTGTCTTTTCATCGCCGAAAATCTGGATCGCACGCACCGTTCGTTAGCGAAGAGCCTCAAGCTTGTGAAAAAGGGCAATAATCTCACCATTGAGGTACTGTTGACTTCGCCTGCTCCCCTTGAGCAGGCCTCCATTGAAAAAATTCGCAAGCAAATTAAACGAGTATTAGGTGTGGCGATTGATTTTCGCTTCACGATCGAAGATCGTGAGTTGGAGATCATCGGGCTTTAAATCTTGGGTCTGGGTTTCAAACCGATGACTTAAGAATAGTTACTCTTTTATCTTTAAGCGGCTTAGGTGTGCAATCATCTAAGCCGCTTTGCGCTATAAAGCGAGTTTCTGTACTAGTCACCAACCGCATGGCAAGCAACGCGCACCGTTTCTCCTTCAATCACAATGTCCCGCAACTGGGGCTTTTCTTTTTTGCACCGCTCACAGGCAATGGGGCACCTCGGGTGAAACGCGCAGCCAGTTGGAGGATTGAGGGGATTGGGAACTTCCCCCTTAATCGGAATACGGGGTTTGCCGGTCATTTTCATGTCCGGAATCGCATCCAAAAGCATTTTGGTGTACGGATGTTGTGGGGACTTAAAAAGCAGTTTCTTGGGGGCTAGTTCCACCAGACGTCCAAGGTACATGACGCCCACGCGATCGGAGATGTGGTGCACGACTGAAAGATTGTGCGAAATAAAAAGATACGTCAGGCCGACTTTCTTTTGAACCGAAAGCATCAAATTGAGAATTTGTGCCTGAACAGATACATCCAAGGCCGAAGTCGGCTCGTCACAGATTAGGAAGTCAGGGTTGCTGGCCAAAGCCCTGGCAATGGAGATGCGTTGCCTTTGGCCGCCGGAGAATTGATGCGGATATTTATCGGCGTCCTCAGGATTTAATTTCACCAAGCTCATCAACTCATTGACACGGTCATCAATAGCCTTTTGATCTGTCAAAAGTTTCTGTACACGAATTGGTTCAGCGATGATGTCGCGCACGCGCCAGCGGGGATTTAAGCTTGCGTACGGATCTTGAAAAATCATATTGATGCGTCGTCTGAGACTTTTTGCGAGAGCACTTTCTTTTTTGTTGTAAAGCGTGGCAAGATCAATGCCGTCAACGGTAACGGAGCCAAAAGACGGTTCATAGAGACCGCACAGCAGTTTAGCCGTTGTGCTTTTTCCGCAGCCCGATTCTCCGACTAAAGACAAAATCTCACCGCGATAGATGTCAAAGCTGACATCATCGACTGCCGTCAGGGTCATCTTGGGCGAATGATTAACCAGGCGCGTAAGCCAAGGCTCCGAGACATCAAACTGTTTGGTAAGGTGCTTTACGTGAACTAAAACCGCCTCTGTTTTTTGAGTATTGGTCATCTTATTCTCCTGCCTCTTTACCGTTTTCCATCAACCAACAGGCCACTAGATGGTTGGGGGCGGCCGTGACTAAGTGGGGACGAAGCTGCGAGCATTTCTCGCATTTATTCGGGCAACGATCGTGGAATGCACAGCCGGCCGGAATATTGGCGAGGTTAGGCATCGCGCCGTCAATTTGATGCAAAAATTCCGCGGTTTCATTCATATCCGGGATAGCCGCCATCAGACCTTTGGTATAAGGGTGTTTGGGGTTGTGTAAGACTTCCGCCACGGGCCCAATTTCGACAATGCGACCGGAGTACATGACCGCCACACGGTTAGCCGTTTCGGCAATCACCCCCATGTCGTGCGTGACCAAAAGAATGCCCGATCCCGATTCTTTAGCAAGGCGCTTAAGCAATTCGATAATTTGCGCTTGTACGGAAACGTCAAGGGCGGTAGTGGGTTCATCGGCAATGATGAGTTTGGGTTTGGCAGCAAGTGCCAAGGCAATCACCACCCGCTGACGCATTCCGCCTGAGAACTGATGGGGATACTGATTGATGCGCTTTTCCGGGGCTGGAATGCCCGTTTGCGCTAAAAGTTCAATGGCACGCTCTTTGGCTTGGTGGGCATCAAGCGGCAAGTGCCTCATAATGGTTTCAACCAATTGATCGCCCACCGTCATCAAGGGATCTAAGGACGTGAGGGGATCTTGAAAAATCGCGCCGATCATCCGTCCTCTGACATGCGCCATTTGAGAGGCTTTGAGATTGTCGATGCGGTGGCCGGCCACGAACACTTCACCGCCTGCGATGTGTCCCGGAGGCTCCAATAGTCCAATGATGGCAGCGCCGGTGATCGATTTACCTGCTCCCGATTCACCGACTAATCCCAAGATTTCACCCTGAGCGATTTCAAAACTGACATCATCAACGGCAACGAGCAATCCCTTTCGAGTCGGAAATTCAACCCGCAGATGTTTGACTTCAAGTACATTGTCTGACATGTTTGAACTCCTTAACGCAGTTTGGGATTAAGCGCATCGCGCAGCCAATCACCCAGTAAATTCACCGACAAAACCAGAGCAACCAGGGCAAGTCCCGGGAAGATGGTGATCCACCATTCGCCAGAGAAGAGGAATTCATTGCCGACACGGATTAATGTGCCCAGTGATGGCGTGGTGGGCGGAACGCCCACACCCAAAAAGGAAAGCGTGGCTTCGGTAATGACAGCGGTTCCGACGTGAACGGTTGCGAGCACCAAAACCGAGCTCATGACGTTTGGCATCAAATGCTTAAAGAGAATTCTGCAAGTGCCCGCGCCAATTAGTTTGGCTGCGCTCACATAATCCTTTTGTTTTTCAACCAAAGTCTGCCCACGAACCGTCCGCGCGTACTGCACCCAACCCGAAAGGGTAATGGCTAAAATCAAAACAGGTTCAGCCAATTCGTCGTGCATTTGTTGAGAAAGACTGGCTCGAGCAATGCCATCGATTAAAAGGGCAATCAAAATAGCCGGGAAACTTAACATTACGTCGCACACACGCATGATGAATGCATCCAGCCTGCCTCCGACAAATCCTGAAATAAGCCCCAGACAGACGCCTAAAAGAAGCGACAGCACAACGGAAATCAATCCGATCTTCAGCGACAGCCTCAGCCCATAGAGCATGGTGGAAAAGAGGTCTCTGCCCTGATCATCGGTACCCAACCAATAACGGCTATCGCCCCCGTCAGACCAGGAAGGCGGCAAGTGAGCCGACATCAAATCGAGGCCAGCCAGATCGTACGGGTTAAAAGGTGCAACGCTTTGAGCAAAAAGAGCGCAGGCCATTAAAAGCACCGTCACGATAAGAGCGATGATAGCCACGGGCGAATGTCGAAAACTCCAGAAGAGATCGCTTTCTTTGAAAGTGAATAAGGCTTGAACAATACGATTTCTCATGATGGCTCCCTTTTAGTGTTTTTTAGACAGACCGGGTTTAAGACGCGGATCAACCACGGTATAGAGCCAGTCAACAAGAAAATTAATGAGCACGAACATGAGTGCAATCAGGCACAGGTAGGCCGTCATCACGGGGATATCGGCAAATTGCACCGCTTGGATGAATAAAAGCCCCAGGCCCGGCCATTGAAAAACGGTTTCGGTGACGATGGAAAAGGCGATGATGCCGCCCAACTGCAATCCTACGATGGTGATGACTGGAATGAGCGTGTTTTTCAGGGCGTGCTTAAAGTGCACAGAGCGTTCACTCAAACCGCGCGCTCTGGCAAATTTAATGAAGTCGGAGCGCAAAACTTCCAGCATCTCGGCCCGCACCAGCCGCATGATGAGCGCCAGTTGAAACACAGACAGTGTCAAGGCCGGCAGTATTAAATGCGCCCAACCGTCAGCGGTTAAAAGCCCGGTTGTCCACCAACCGATGCTGCTTACTTCGCCTCGGCCGTAACTGGGCAGCCACCCTAACCAAACCGAGAAAACGAGAATGAACAAAATACCGATTAAAAAGGTGGGTAGGCTGATTCCCACTAAAGAAAAACCCATTAAGAAACGAGCGAGGAAACTATCTCGGTAGATGGCAACCAAAACACCGAATGTGACGCCTAAAACGGTGGCGATCACAACGCTGACCATTGCGAGCTCGAACGTGGCCGGGAAGCGATCCGCAATGAGTTCTGACACAGGCGTGGCTTGTCTCAAACTGATGCCAAAATCACCCGAGGCGGCGTTAGCAACGAAATGGAAAAACTGAACATAGAACGGATCGTTTAGTCCTAACGCCTCACGCAGCCGCTCGCGGTCAGCTTGGGTGGACTCGATGCCTAGCATCTGAGAGACGGGATCTCCCACAAACTGAAAGAGTAAAAACGCCACAAACGCTACGGTAAAAAGAACAACGGCCGCTTGAAAAAGACGTCTGATAAAAAATTCCAACATGATGAATTCTCGAAAAAGTTCGTACAACGCCGAAGCACTCATAGGCGACAACCTTTAAGGCCATCGCCCGAGCAGCTCCGACTACTTTGAGATACGCTTTTTGATCGTTTATTTAGCGGGGTGAACCACAACCGATAAAGCGTCGACTCTGTTATTGGGGGTGACTTGCGCGTCAATATTTTTGCGCATGGCCCAAGTCAGAGACTGCTCATGTAGCGGGATGTGGTAATAGTTCTCTTTTTCGAGTTTTAATGCTTCAGTGATGTAAGCCGTCCGTTTAGCCTCATCAGCCTCAATTTCAGCCTTGGCAATGAGCTCGTCAATTCTCGCGTCGCTGACGCGACCAAGGTTGGCAAGTCCGGTGCCGGTCTTAGCATCAAACGTTTGAGATAGGCTCTGAAGTCCATAGAGTCCGTCAAAGGTGTTGATACCCCAAGCGACGAGGTAGGCCGAGGAGTTCAATGACAGAATTTTCGGGAAAAATTGTGAACGCGGCATCGCATTGACGCTTACCGTCAAACCGATCTTTGCCCACATGGAAGCAATGGCTTTGGTGATCGCTTCATCATTGATCCAACGGTTATTCGGTGTGTCAATGGTGAAGGAAAAGCCATTGGGGTAGCCGGCTTCGGCTAAAAGCTTTTTGGCGTGTTCCGGATCATAGGGGAAACGTTTGGCCAATTCAGGCGTCCAGCCGTTGACCGATTGAGCAATAATCGTGCCGGTCGGAACAGACTTGCCGCGCATGACGGCGCGTTGAATGGCATTAATGTCAATGGCCTCGTAGAGCGCCTGACGGACTCGTTTATCCTTGAAAGGATTAACTTTATCTTTACCGGGAACCGTGACAAAAAGAGGCTTATCGGTAAATTGATCCAACGTGATCAGCACCACGCGGTTTTCAGAGCCGGTCCTGACCGTAATATCGCTGTTGCGCTCAAGTCGGGCAATGTCTTGTGTGGGCGGATCGATGACGAGGTCAACTTGACCGGATAAAAGCGCGGCCGTGCGAGTGGCGTTTGAAGAAATCGGGGTGTATTCGATTCGCGTGACATTGCCGGTTTTGTTGGCCTTATTCCACCAATTCGGGTTTTCAACAAACACGGTCTTGACATCCACTTCCCGGCTTTCCAATCTAAAAGGTCCGGTGCCGTTGGCATGCCGCGCCATAAAGGATTCTTCCTTGGCACTTGCATTTTGAGGATGAAGCGCTCCGTGTGCTTTTGCCCATTCGTAATTGATGATTCTCACATCAATTAACTGACGGAAAAAGACAGGAGATGCTGAAACGGTTTCCACCAATACCGTGTAATCATCAAGTGCCTTGGCACTTTTAATGCCAAGCATATTGTTTTTGAATTGACTGCTGGGTTCAAGCGCGCGATTTAAGGAAAAAGCCACGTCTTTGGCGGTGAGCGTTTGACCCTCATGAAATTTCACCCCTTTTCGGATATTGAGAATCCAGCCGGTGTTGTCATCGTTGCGCTTCCAAGATTCGGCCAACCAGGGGATTACTTTCCAGTTCTTATCGTAAGCAAATAAAGAATCGTACAAATAACCTGTTGCCGCCGAATTCAAGGACTCATTTTGACTGTGAACGTCAAACGTGAGAAAGTCGCCTTGACTGGCAAAACGCAGGGTCTCGGCCTGCGCGCTTCCCAGCATGCTCGCTAGGATCACAACAAGTAATTTTTTACACATAACGATCTTCCTTTGCTTACTTGGGGTCTAAATCGTTAGACCTTGGAATAATTGTGCATTAGAGGAACGTTTGAGGTGAATAAGCAAAACAAACTATTTTCCCAACAAAATCAAGGGGAAATAAGCTATTGACCGTATGTTTTGGAAGAAAAAATACTTTTAGATGAAGCGATTGACGATTGGATGATTCTATTGGTTGATCTTTTTTTGGCTACGTTCCTGCTCCAATTCTTCAACCACACGACGAGAGGTACGGCTGACGGATTGTTTCTGACAACGGGAGGTGAAAACGGACACACCGCCCATGAGGCTTGCCACAACGTAAAAGACTGCGCCCGCTCCGATGAGATTGCCCGCGCCGCCGAATATGATCGGAAGGGTTGTGTGGCAGAGGTTAATGAGCATGGTGCGAAGCCCTAACGCCTCACCCGTGCGTCCGGGAGGCGACTCCGTATGAATAAGGCTCATGACGTTGGGCTGCGAAGAACCCAAGGCCATGCCGAGCAAGAAGGCCACGGCCGAGAGCATGTAGAAATTGTTAAATATCGGAAAGAGCGCGTAGGAGGCTGCTCCGAGCGCAAAGGCACAGGTAATGGTTTGCCATTCGGTGAGATGTCTGGCGATGATCGGCATAAAAAGCCGAACAAAGAACGTTGCCGCGGCAAAGACCCCTAAAATCCAACCGACTTCACTGGCGCTCAATCCGATTTCAGTGCCGTAAACCGGAATCATAAAGCTTTGAAGATCCCAGGCCATTGACATAAAGGAGCTCGCTATCAGGACGTTTCTGACGTGCGGAATCCCCATCAGTTCAAAGTTGCCTTTGCGTTTGACGACTTTAGGACGGTTCCAAGAAGAAGGCAGTTTGGAGCGAATAAAAAGGATAAAGGCGAGCAGACCTAAGACAACGGCAGAAAGTGCCAAGGTGTAGGCACTCTGAAAGCCCAAGTGGTCAATAAGGTAGCCGCTTGCGATCGGCGCGCTAAGGTTTGCCGCCGAGTAGCCCATTGCCAAAAAAGCAAAATTATTGGTTCGGCTTTCGGCTTTGGAGAGGTGGCCCACCAATTGCTGATTGGTCATTTGCACCAACATAAAGCCCAAACCGTTAATCATGCAGGCGGCAAATAAAGGCCAAAGACCAAACGTTTTGACATCAAAGGCAAGCGGCAGGAAGGCCGCCACGCTCATGATGGCGATTCCGATTAAAACGGGCTTTTTGGGGCCGATCGAGTCGATCCACTGACCGGAGCGAATGGCAAAAAGAGCCGGAACGAAAGCAAAAAGCGCCATCATGATACCCACCTCAAGGGCGCTTGCCTGCTCATAGAGCGCATCAAGCGAGCAGCTCACGCGGTTGGAGACACAACCGATTTGAACCACAACGGTGAGCAAAATAACTTTAATGATGGTGGGCGACATCGATTTCTTTTCCGGTCAATAAAGCAAAGCCACAGCGGTTGATGGCCACTGTGGCTTCGTTTCAGCTGATGAATTCAGAAGATTATGCGAATTATTTGCGAATAATCAACAGAGGCACATCAGCGATAGAGGCGATACGCGTGGCGGTAGAACCCATCACGGCAGCTTTAAAGCGACCGTAGCCGTGAGAACCCATCACCAAAATGTCGAGGTGACGCTTCTTGCAGTAGGCGGCGATTTCATCGCCCGGGTTACCAACCAAGCACACTTCTTTGGGTTTGACGCCGGCTTTTTCGAAAAGCGGCAACACCGGATCAATGGCTTCGGCAAATTCGCTCTTTTGCAACTCAACCACTTCATCTTCAGACAAAGCGGGCAGTGCCATGCCGGTCATATCAGGCATAACGGCACCGGCGTAGTCGCTCACGGTATTGATCAAGTGAATCTTGGCGCCTTGACCACCGAAGAGGTCCAATTGCTTGATGGCGTACTTCACAGCGGCCGTACCGAACTTGGAACCGTCAACGGCGATACCCACGCTCAACGCGTCGGTTTGCGGCGCTTCCTTGTCACGCAACATCAAAAGCGGCACTTTGGTTAAGGCTAAAACGGCGTTCGTGACGGAACCGAAAAGCAAGCCCTTCAAGGCGGAGCGGCCGTGAGAGCCCATGATCAAGAGGTCTGCCTTCATTTCTTCGGCGACCTTGGCGATTTCTTCAGCAGGCGTACCCACTTTGGCGATTTCTTCGGCAGCCATCTTGGCTTTCTTCAAAATCTTGCGGGCGGGCTTAAAGGCTTTTTCGCTTTCGTCCTTGTAATAGTCATCAAGTGCTTCACGGCTCACGAGTCGGCTCGCACGGGCGGGCAGGGGAGCCTGCACATTCAACAAAACAATATGCGGTTCATGGCCGATCAACGTCGTACGGCTGGCAACGAATGCCACCGCGTTGTCACTATAAACACTGCCATCTACGGGAATAAGGATTTTCATAAAACATCCTTTTATAAGAATGGAAAAACAGCCGTTCGGTTGCGTGCGAAGAGATACAGCGCACCGAACCCTAAAGCCCAAGCCCCACAGGGCTCGCGAGCAAGTTGAACCGGAGAACGAAATTTATCTTCAATCTCCTTACAATCACTTTAGCGCCATTTGGGGTTAAGCGCTAGCCCCGTGAGCTCATATTGTGCTTTTTATCAATTTCAGACTATGAATACCAGTGATAAACGACGTTTTGGCGGCATAAGTCGCCTTTTCGGCCCGCAGGCTTTTGAAATTATCAATCGCTCCCATGTGGTGGTGGTTGGTGTGGGCGGTGTCGGCAGTTGGGTGGCAGAGGCTCTCGCCCGAACAGCTGTCGGTCACATCACATTAATCGATGGCGATACCGTTGAAGAGAGCAACACCAATCGCCAGCTTCCGGCGCTTAACGGAACTTACGGTCAAAAAAAAGTTGAGGTGCTTGCCCGAAGACTTCAGGCGATTAATCCGGAAGCACGTATCGATATCGTTGACCGCTTTGTTGGTGAGGACAATTTTGATGAACTGATTCCCGCCTGTGATGCGATTATTGATTGCATTGATTCCCTGTCAGCTAAAACTTTTTTGGTGGCAAAAGCTTCTCAAAAAGCACGTATTGTGCTCACTAGCGGCGGAGCGGGTGGCAAAGTCGATGCCTCGCGGGTTAGTTTTGCCGACATTGCTTATGCAAAAGGCGACTCGCTTATTGCTACTATGCGCACTAGGCTTAGAAAAGAGTATGGATTCCCGAAAGTAAAGTCAGGCGAAAAACCGAAGGCTTTTGGCATCGGAGCCGTCTATAGTGATGAATCTGTCCGAGGCAGTCAAGACGGTGGCGAAGGATTCGGTGTTTTTATGGCTGTGACAGCCACCTTTGCCATGAGATTGACTCAAGCTTGTATTGAGCAATTGCTGCATGAGTACAAGCAATAACTTAGAAAATCGGACTGAACGGTTATTCAATCTTTCGGTAACTGACAAAGCGCAAACTATTTTGATGAAAAAACGCCTACACTAAAAGTGAAAAGAGTACGCGTAGATGTACCTGGAGAGTGTATGTATAAGAAAATTCTTGTTCCGATTGACGGCAGTGAGCTGTCCTATATGGCTGTGGCAGGAGCCGCATCGTTTGCGAAAAACCTTGGCGCAGAAGTGTATGTGTTGACGGTGATTGAGCCATACTCCTATACGAATTTAAGCGAATATCGTCCTGAAAGCATTGAACAGTACGATCAACGCGTCAAAGATCAGGCTAAGGAACGTCTTGAAAAGGCCCGCGCCTACTTTGACAAAGCCGGTGTGAAGGCAACCATCTGCTCTAAAAAGAGTTTCTCGCCCTCGGAAGCCATTATGGAAGTGTGCGATGAGCTTGACTGCGATTTGATCTTTATGGCCAGCCACGGTCGTAAGGGTTTGGCAGCGGTGCTGTTGGGCAGCGAAACCCAGAAAGTGCTCACGCACTCCAAAGTGCCGGTGATGGTCTATCGTTAAGATTATTCAGACAAAATCGGTACAATTAGGTACCGTTATTTCAGCTGAAATAACCTCGTGCGTTGCCTGTGTTTGACGGGCAGCACGGGGTTTGTTTTTTAAGGATTAAAAAATGGCCGATCTCGACCAAATGAATGTTCAAATGGATGTGAGCGCCTTGGTGCGTGAGGAAATCATTACCGATCGAAAAATCGGTACGATCCGAGTGTTGACGCCGGTGACGGTTGACGGAACCCGTGACTTTGCCCGTGATGTTGTCTATATGGGTGAAACACAGATCATGACTCAAATGGGACCGTTGCCGATTTCGTTCCAAATTAAGGCCGCTACGCTTGAAGAAGCGGTTAAAGGTTATGGCGAAGCGGCTAAGGCCGGTGTTCAAGAAACTATTGCTAAACTGGAAGAAATGCGCCGTGAAGCCGCCAGCAAGATCGTGACACCGGGCGATGCCGGTTTCGCAGCGGCGGCAAGCAAAATTCAAATGCCTTAATAACTTGGATAAAGCTCATGACAATTGAAGGATTTACTCGTGCGCAAATGGCAGAGCTACCGTCACGCCTATTGCGGGATGGTCGTGCAGCCAACGCACGTGTGACTTGTGTGACCTGGCAGGGGCGTGAGTGGACAGTTAAAGATTTCTCTCCCCGCAACTGGTGGGTGAGGACGTTTTTGGCTCCGTTCCTTTTGGGCCATGAGCTCAAGATCCTTCAGAAGTTAACCGGAGTGGCCGGCGTTGCCAGTGACTCTTTTGTAATTGACCGCCATGCCATTGCCATCGCCTTTTTGCCGGGTACGCCTTTGGGCAAAAAAGATCCTGCGGAAATTTCCACTCAATTTTTAGAAGAGATGGAAACGCTTTTGCAGGGTGTTCATGATCGAGGCGTGGTGCATTTGGATACCAGAGGCACAGGCAATTGGCTTGTTTCACCTGAGGGCAAGCCGTTACTAATTGATTTTCAGGCGTCGCTGACCACCGGTTGGATGCCCGCCTCCTTGCGCCGCATTATCGAATTAGTCGATATGAGTGGCGTATACAAGAAGTGGAAAGAGTGGCAGCCGCAAACCATGGGTGAGGAGCGCCAAGCACTCTATGAGGAAGCGCTTCACTGGCGACGCAAATGGGTGTTTGAGGGCTACTTTGGCAAGAGAAAACGCCGTCGCGCGAGAAAAAAGCGCAAATATTAATTTTTTGGTAGGCAACCTCTAAGGGGCTGCCTATTTTCAACTTTTCTTATAGGTATCGGTACCGTTATGGCACAGTACGTATTTACGATGAACCGCGTCGGAAAGATTGTTCCGCCGAAGCGGCAGATTTTGAAAGACATCTCCCTGTCCTTTTTCCCGGGAGCAAAGATCGGTGTTTTGGGTTTAAATGGTGCTGGAAAATCAACGCTTTTGAAAATTATGGCCGGTGTCGATACGGACATTGAAGGTGAAGCCCTGCCGATGCCTGGTATCAAAATCGGTTACTTGCCGCAGGAACCCCAATTAGATCCTAATCACACTGTTCGTGAGGCTGTCGAAGAGGGTTTGAGCGAAGTGCTTAACGCACAAAAGCGATTGGATGAAGTGTATGCGGCCTATGCCGATCCTGACGCTGATTTTGATGCGCTTGCCGCCGAACAAGCTAAGCTTGAAGCAATCATCAACGCTGCCGGAACCAATGCCGAGACGCAAATGGAAATTGCGGCGGATGCTTTGCGCTTGCCGCCTTGGGATGCCAAGATTGAACACCTCTCGGGTGGTGAGAAACGTCGTGTGGCGCTCTGCCGCCTGCTTCTTTCTCAGCCTGACATGCTGTTACTGGATGAACCGACCAACCACTTGGATGCTGAAAGCGTGGAGTGGCTTGAACAGTTCCTTCATCGCTTCCCCGGAACGGTTGTGGCGGTTACGCACGATCGTTACTTCTTGGATAACGCCGCTGAATGGATTTTGGAATTAGACCGTGGTGAAGGTATTCCTTGGAAAGGCAATTATTCTTCTTGGCTAGACCAAAAAGAAAAGCGTCTTGAAATTGAAAAGCGTCAGGAAGACGCGCGCATGAAGGCGATTAAGCACGAATTGGAATGGGTGCGTCAAAACGCCAAGGGCCGTCAGGCTAAGAGTAAAGCCCGTTTGGCTCGTTTTGAAGAAATGTCGAGCTACGAATACCAAGCACGCAATGAAACCAATGAAATCTTTATTCCGGTGGCCGAGCGCTTGGGCAACAACGTCATTGAATTTAAACACGTGAGCAAAGGTTTTGGTGATCGACTCTTGATTGATGATCTGAGCTTTAAGATCCCGCCCGGAGCAATTGTGGGCGTGATCGGTCCGAACGGTGCCGGTAAGTCCACCCTTTTTAAGATGATTCTGGGTAAAGAAAAGCCCGATAGCGGTGAGATTGAAATCGGTCAAACGGTCAAAATCAGTGCCGTGGATCAAATGCGCGACTCTCTTCCCAATGACAAGACTGCTTGGGAAGCGGTAAGTGACGGTCAGGATATCCTTCAAGTCGGTAAATTCCAGATGCCTTCGCGTGCTTACCTCGGACGCTTTAATTTTAAAGGCGGCGATCAGCAGAAATTGGTCGGTGCGCTTTCTGGCGGCGAACGTGGTCGTCTGCATTTGGCAAAGACTCTGTTGGCTGGCGGCAACGTATTGCTTCTTGACGAACCGTCAAATGACCTAGATGTTGAAACACTTCGAGCCTTAGAAGATGCACTCTTGGAATTTGCCGGCTGCGCCATGGTGACGTCCCACGACCGTTGGTTCTTAGACCGTATCGCTACGCACATCTTGGCATTTGAAGGTGATTCCAAAGTGGTGTTCTTTGACGGGAATTACACAGAATACGAAGCGGTTAAGCGTAAGCGTCTTGGTGAAGAAGCGGCAAGACCTCACCGTTTGCGCTTTAAACCTTTGAAGCACTAATTGGTTTTAGTTGTTAGAAGACGGTACTTGTTTTATAGCAAGTACTGTCTTTTTTTTACTTGGCGCAAGAATTAGCAACCTTGAGTGATGCTCTTAGAGTACTGTTGCCATGTAATACGGCAAGAACCAAATACCATCCTGATTTTTAATTTCGCCGTGATGTAAGACAACTGCCTCATCAATGCGCTTACCGAATTTTTCTTTAAAGCGCGTCAAGGAACGAATACTGTTTGACTGACCAGACTTCACCTCTAAAGGGATCACTTTTTTCCTTTGTCTGATGAGAAAATCAATTTCCATAGAAATCTTTTTGCTTTGCACGCTTCTCTCAATGTAGAAAAAGGCTTTATGCCCATTTGCTCGTAAGCACTGAGCAACGGCATTTTCAATAATCATTCCTTCATTAACTTGTAGGCGATCAAGCAATATGGCTTTGTAGAGATCATTTTCCAAATACGGTCTATCACGAAAAGCGAGTGAGACCAACAGTCCAGTGTCCATTAAGTAGCATTTGAAGGAAGGATCAATGATGCCGAGATTGAAGGCTACGCTGGGGTCGTCCACATTGTTGGCAATATTGATGATCATCGCTTCATCAAGCCATTTAATAGGACCTTTGTAATCTCGAATTCTGGCATTAGGATCAACGTGACTCAGGATATAACGTTTGTCATGTTTGGAGAGTTCGGACGGAATTCGGTCGAAGAAATTACTGACATAGTTTGAATTTTCTTCTTGCTGAAACTCCATGTCGTTTTTATACAGATTGATAATCTGTTGCTTGGCAAAATCAGCCTGACCGAAGTCTTTCCCTTTTGAAAAGGCGGTGATGGCTTGAGGCATCCCACCGATCAAAATATATTCTCGAAAGGCCTTCATGAGACCTTGGTGAAGAGCTCCGAGTGGTTTTTTAGATTGGTAATGTTTGCGAATGATTGGCATCACCATATCGTAGTTCATGGCCCAAGTGAATTCTTCAAAATCCATGGGTAAAACATCCAATGCATACTCTTCTGATGGAATGAGGATGTCTTTGCTCTTTTTTGTGATACCGGCTAATGAGCCAGTTTCAAGATAGTCGTACCTCCCATCTTCAAGCAATGTTTTAAGAGCTTGTCTGGCAGGGGGAAAGAGTTGAATTTCGTCAAAAATAATTAATGATTCTCTCGGGTAAAGAGGTGTGTTATAGACGAATTGCAAAGTGGCAAATAAAGTATCCAGGTCTCTTAGGCTATTGATGAATAGATCCTTAATTGTGTCATCGACCTGATCGAAGCGAATAAGAATGTAAGAACGGTAAGCTTCTTTTCCTAATTTTTCTGCCAGTGTTGTTTTGCCGACGCGTCGAGCCCCTTTTAAGAATAAGGCGTAGTTTGGCGCGTAATTTTGCTTCCATTGGAGCATTTCTTGAAAAATTTTCCGTTCAAACATACTATCTATCCCATGAATCACAATTCCGATAGTATTTTATCGTATAAATTTCACAAATGCGCCATATTAAATGGGCATATTTTTCACAATTCCGATATATTCAGCCTATAGAAATTTCACAATTGCGAATGTTGGAATTCAGAAAATCCATCTTGTCGAGAATGTTTCGCCTTAAGTTGATTGGATTTAATGACCATCAATGGATCATCGTATAGTTTCGCGTTTGTTAAACTCTGAACCGTAGTGATAATGAGAAATTTATAAATGCTATTTAACCGTGCAAATGCAACCCTAAAAGTCAGACCTGCTCGGGTGGAGCTTGAAGACGGTAAGGCTTATTCACCGGAATTTGAAGACATTTATGCCACTCGAAGTGGTGCTTATGGTCAGGCTTGCCACGTGTTTTTGTCCGAAGGTGATATTCCTAACCGTTGGGCCGATAAGGAAAGTTTTACTATTTTGGAAAATGGCTTTGGGTTAGGAACCAACTTTTTAGCGACATTAAAAGCCTGGAGGAATGATCCCCATCGCAGCAAACGTTTAAATTACGTCTCTCTTGAGTGCTTTCCGGTCACTGATCAAGAAATTCAATCACTCTCAGCGCCAGAAGTGAGCGAAGAAGCTAAAGAGCTTGCTAAACAATGGCCGCCTTGTCTTCCCGGTTACCACACGCTGTCTTTTGATGAGGGACGTGTACGGCTCATTTTGGTTTTTGGCGACAGCATGGAGCTAGCTAAAAAATTGTCGCTTAGTTATGACGCTTTGTTTTTAGACGGTTTCAGTCCTGATAAAAATTGGCGAATGTGGAATTCTGAACTTTTACGGGATTTATCGCGCTACGCCAAAGAAGGCGCAACGGTAACAACGTGGTGTACAAAAGGGGATGTGAGAAGGGCTCTTACCGGCGCGGGCTTTGCACTGGAAAAGAAAAAGGGTTTTGGCAAAAAGCGTGAACGGCTTTTTGGCGTGATGAAAGCGAAGCGGACAAAGCATATTTTGCGACCCATTAATGAAGTCATCGTTGTCGGAGCCGGTCTTGCTGGAGCCAATTTAGCTTATAGTCTCACGCTTCAAGGTATTAATGTTCGAGTCGTTGATGAGGCTGCGGTCCCTGGAGCGGCAGCCAGTGCTCTGCCATGGGGAATCTTGCATCCGCACTTTACCCGTGACGACAGTCCCTTATCCAAATTGTCGCGAGAAGGTTTTTTCATGACACGTTCTCGCTTACGTCAATTAGAAGTTCAAACAGGGGAATGCCTTTTTAAAGAGCTTGGATGCCTTCAAATGGCGCATAAGGATACGATCTATGAAGATTGGTTGAAAGCGGTTGCCGACAATAAGCCTTTTAAAATTCCTGAAAATTATGGTTTGTTACTTAATCGGCAAGAGGCCAGTCAGATCGTTGGCCTGGAGTTAAAAAGAGGTGGATGGTATTTCCCCATGGCCGGGATGGCCCGAGCCGGTGCATTTTGCAGAGCGTTGATTGCTGCAAGTGCAGTTCCCTATCGAGGCAATACCGCTGTGCGTTCAATAGACAAAAAGGGCGAAAAGTGGCAGCTCATCGGTGAATTTGGCGAGGTTATCGATGAAGCGGACAATGTGGTTGTTTGCGCCGCAACCGCCAGTTCCGATCTGTTAAAAGAACCCCATCTGGGACTTGACTTGCTGCCGGGCCGCATCACTTTACTACGCGACACGGACTTTGGGGATCTGAAGTGCCCTGTAAGTGGTGAAGGTTACATCGCTCACATGGAGGATGGATACTGTGGAGTAGGGGCTACCTATGAATTGCCTAGAACGGGTCCATGGACAGAGCAGAAAGCGCACTTAACCAATCTCGAAAAATTGGATACTTTACTGGTAGATCATTTGCCTGTGGTTGTAACCGGAGCCTATTGCGGAGTACGGGCAGCCGGTCCCGGTCGAGTTCCCGTTGTCGGGGCTTCTGTAGATGAGTCCCGTTGGCTGTCGGTTTGGAACGCTTCAGAACATATTCCGCAAGATTCCAAATGTTGGGAAAACAAAGGCTTGTGGGTTTTAGCCGGTTTGGGATCCAGAGGACTATCGATGTCAGCGCTTTGCGCTGAGATGTTGACTTCTATGATGACGGGAGCGCCGCTGCCGGCTGATCCCGCGCTCATAAAAACGCTGGCGCCTCAGAGATATCTAAAGCGCCAGTGGTTCAACGGAAAAGTCCGTTAAGCGTTTTTACCGCAGCAGTTTTTATACTTTTTCCCTGATCCGCAAGGACAGGGATCATTTCGTCCGACTTTAGGTGTTGCGCGGCTGATCGGTTTGTTGGGCAAATTGAGTTTGGCGATTTCAATGACACCCTGCATCATCTCAAGCATCCCTTCTTCCAGAGTGTGGACGGGGTGTTCCTTTTCCACTGCCTGACGGATCGCCAGGTTTTGCTGATAATCGGGATCCTCCTCATCGAGCTCTAAAAAGCGATGAATCCGGCATAACTGGGCTTCGATGGCTTCAGTCACATCCACGCGGTCGCTATATTGGGCAAGCGCGTTGTAAAAACCCATTGCCCACGGTTCAAGAGCAGCTAATCCGTCGTGACCGGTGACTTGCTTGCCGTCCTCATCTTCAAGCGGGAAAATGATGGGGTTGTAAAACTGTCTTTGAGCCTGGAAAGCACGGATTTCCTGTAAACGTTGAGTGATCAAACGTTTAACGGTTTCCGGCTCATCGATTTCGCAAGCGCTCCCTTCTTCATTGAAAATGTACGGGTACCACTCGGAGTCTTCTTTGAGCGGTGGGTTCAAAAGGGCAATGGCAGATAAAAAGCCGTCAAGCATGCTGACATCAAACGTATCCTCTCCGCAACTGCTTGTTGCTAAAAGGTCATCGAGTTGGTTGATGTCTTCATCGGTCAAAGGGCGAAAGTTTTCAGTCATGGTGAAATCTTAGAAAAAAGCGCCGCATATATGGGCGGCGCTTGGAGTGAGTCATCACAAATTCATTATTGGGCGCCGTTGTCGGAAGCCTTATCTGCCAGCGTGTTATCACACAGGGCAATCAAGGAATCAATTTGTCCCTTGGAACGATTCATATCTTCAACGGCCTTATTCATTTCTTCGACCGCCTGACGTTGAATCAGATTTTCATAAGCGATGCGCAGCGCGGCGAGCACTGCAACCGAATCAGGCGAAAAAACCTTACCCGGTTGGTGAATTTCTTGCATTTTGCTTTGCACAAGCTCGGCGCAGGCGCGCAAATTTGCTTCCTCATCGGGAGCCACCGCAAGACGATAATCACGTCCCATGATGGTCAAGGTTAAGGTTTTACGCGCAGTCATGGTTTTCTGAACTCAATTAGAAATTCATCGGTTGGTCTTCAGGTACCGTTTGTTGGGCCTTCTCAATAGAGCGAATCAAAGCGTCCAAACGTTCGATAGCTTCTTGAGTTTCAGCCTTAGTCAAACCGGCTTCATTTTCTTTTTGAGTTAAAAGAGCCTGCAGTTGGGCGTTTTGTTCGCGCAAGTCATTGACTTCCTGAATAAGGGCACGAACGCGATCGGCTAAGAGTTCAAGCTTTTCTTGCATTTTTTTGTTGTCCTTTAGCTTTTTTTATTTAAAGAGCATTTTGCTCCACATCTTCCTGGGCTTTTTGAGCCTGGTCGACGACTGTTAAATCAGAATTGTCAGCCTTGAAGACTTCCTTATCGCCCAAAATCATTTGGTCGGCTTGGGTTTCATCAGGCATCGGGGTGAATTCATAACGGGTAAGACGCCCCGTATCATCGAAATACACCGTCAAGCGGCGCATTTCAGGATCGCCAAAACGGGGATTGATGTAATAGAGATAATCCCAACGGTTTTGGTGGAACATGTCTCTTAAGAGCGGAACCCCTAAAAGGAATTGGACTTGCAATTGCGTCATGCCGAGGTGGAGCTGATCGACCATTTCCTTGGTGACCAAATTGCCTTGATGGGTATCCGGACGATAGGGTTTGATTACGGACGTGAGGGCTTCGGTAGGTTGGAACCATTCATTGAAAGCATCCCACTTTGATTCCACTTGGGCGCAACCACTCAACGCGAGCGTAGCCGCCATGGCGCCCGTCAGCAAACATTTCTTGTACATAGGTGACACGTCGTTTCAGTGCGTTAGTCTCTGATCCCTGAATGATAAACTAATGCGCGCAGTTGCGCTTAAGGAATAGTGATTTTTTTGACATTCTGAGTGAATTCAACATTCACTGGCCAAAATCGCCGTGTTATGATTAAAAAATCGCTGGCCTTGGGTGTGCCAAATATTCTTACCTGCTTATAGAGGTTGATCAATTGAGATACGATCCGAGTGATTTAAAAAGTTTGGGTTTAAAAGCGACAGCTCCGCGTCTTCGTATTTTGGCGTTGTTTCAAAAAGCGGCGCTTACAGAAAAGCGTCACTTAACAGCCGATGAGGTTTTCTCTCAACTCAAAGAGGAAGGTGAAGATGTGGGTTTGGCCACGGTCTATCGTGTATTGACCCAATTTGAAGTCGCCGGTCTTCTAAGGCGTCATCACTTTGATACAGAAAGCGCCTCTTACGAACTCGGAGAGCCTGAGCATCATGATCATTTGGTTTGTCTGCAATGCGGCAAAATTGAGGAATTTGTGGACGTGGAAATCGAAAGACGGCAACAAGAAATTGCCTCCCGATTCGGCTACACGCTTGATCACCACACGCTCTGTCTTTATGGCATTTGTAAGGAATGTCAAGAAAAAAACGCTGCCAAATAGACAGCGCTTTTCTGTTTTTTCATCAAACGCCTTAGCCTTTGTAGGCTCGGGCGTTTTCTATAAGTTCCCGAGCATTAGCTCGAGCCTTTTCAGTAATATCGGCCCCGGCTAACATACGAGCCAGTTCTTCAACTCGTTGATCATCGTTTAATTCACGCAAACGGCTCACCGTTGTGTCATCTTCCTGAGACTTCTGTACCTTTAAGTGATTTTTTCCGTAACAGGCCACTTGCGGTAAATGGGTGACGCACATCACTTGACGCTCAAAAGAGAGCTTTTTAAGAAGTTTTCCAACCACGTCAGCAACCGCACCGCCGATGCCGGCATCAACTTCGTCAAAAATCAAAGTATCCACAGGGGTGGATTTTGATGTGATCACTGAGATGGCCAGACTGATACGGGATAACTCACCGCCGGAAGCGACTTTGGAAAGGGCTCGAGCGGCCACACCCGTGTGACCGGCAACCAAGAATTCACACTTTTCAACGCCAAGCGAATAAGGTTCGCATTCATTAAGAGAGGCTTCAAATCGGCCGCCTGTCATCGAGAGCATTTGCATGGCATCCGTTACAGCCACTGAAAGCGTCTTCGCGGCTTGACGTCGTTTCTTGGAAAGTGCTTTGGCTACTTGCATGAAGCACTGGCGTGCCTTTTCCTCTTCTTTCTCTAACGCTTCTAAGTCAAGATTTTGCTGCAGGGCTTTAAGCTTTTGGCCTGTTTCTTCGTATTTTTCAAAAAGGGCTTCCGGCAGGGTATGGAATTTCCGAGCCGCATTAAAGTAAAGGGAGACTCGCTCATCAACTTCTTCAAAACGGCTCTCATCCAAATCCGTGCGATCTGAATAGCGTTCAAGTTCACGAACCGCATCTTCTAAAATGGCCTGAGCTTCAGACAATTGATTGGCAATTTCGCCTAACTTCTCATCGTATTGAGAAAGGGATTGCAATTGTTCCGTATGTTGCCCTAAAAGCGAAAGGGCACTTTCGTCGTTTTCAGACAGTTCACTTTTGGCTGCATCGAGCGCTTCTAAAATGTCATGCGCGTTACCCAGGCGTTTGTGCTCTGCATTGAGTTCTTCCCATTCGCCCTTTTGAGGGTTGATTTGAGAAAGTTCCTCATGTATCCAGGCCAAACGGTCAGCCTCATCAGATAATTTTTTCGCGTCTTCTTTAGCTTGAGACAGGCGTTTTTGAGCGTCTTGCCACGTGGCAAAAGCAACCTTTGTTTCAGCCAGTTCTTTTCCATAGCCGCCATAGGCATCTAGCAATGCTAACTGTCCCGAGGTTTTCAATAACGATTGCTGGGCGTTTTGTCCATGAATATCAAGAAGTTGGGCGGCAATCTCTTTAACTTGGGAGGCGGTGACAGCCACGCCGTTTATCCAAGAGCGAGAGCGGCCGTTGCGGTCAATGACACGTCGAATAATGGCGGTTTTTTCCAACAGATCATCTTCTGTGGTTAGTGCAGAATCACGAAGGTGAGCAAACACCTCGTCATTGACTTCAAAAATGGCCGTGAGGTCTGTTTGTTTGGCCCCTTCACGAATAAAACCGCTATCGGCTCTGCCACCTAAAATCAGCTGTAACGCGTCAATCAATATGGATTTGCCGGCACCAGTTTCACCGGTAAGAACCGTCAGCCCAGTCGATAAATCCAAAGAGAGCTCTTTGACGATGACAAAGTCTTTAAGTGAAAGGTGCAAAAGCATGATAAGGCTAATCCTTGATGGGCAGCGAAGCGTTGGCCGAAGGCATCAGATTCCAATACAGTTTTCGACGCAGTGTGTCGTAATGGTTATGTCCGATCGGATGCAAAATAGTGAAACTTTCAGGCAAAGTTCTGACTCGGAGAACATCTCCCTTTTCCATCGGGAAAAAATCTTGCATATCGCAATAAGCCGATGCTTCCCTTGCCTCAATCAGGCTGATATCTACGGTACTTGAACCGGGAAGGACAATCGGTCGGTTGGTTAGAGCGTGAGGGGCGACCGGCACGAGAACCATGGCGTTTAAGGCCGGATGAAGAATTGGGCCGCCGGCAGCCATTGCGTAGGCAGTAGAACCTGTGGCAGAGGCAACGATGATGCCGTCAGCCCGTTGAGTAGCCATGGGATGGCCATCAACCCAGACATTGAATTCCACCATGGAGCCCGCTCGACCGTGGGTGATACCTGCATCGTTTACCGCCGTGGCGTTAAAGACAATTTTGCCCTTCCGATAGACACGGATATGAAGCATTGAGCGAGTATCGACCTCATATTCACCCCGAAGCAGAGGTGGCAAATCCTTATCCATTTCCCCGAGGGAAAAATCGGTGATGAAACCAAGACGGCCGGCATTAATGGCAATGATGGGGAGTTTGAATCGAGCCATGCGACGGGCAATGCCGAGTGTTGTTCCGTCTCCGCCCAACATGATAATTACATCAGCCCTGGCCCCTAATTCCTCAAGACTGACGCCTTGAGCTCCGGGGAGGTGCTCGGCAGTACTTTCTTCAAGCAAGTATTGGACGTTTTCTGTACGCAAAATGGCAAGAAGCTTTTTTAACGCCTCCCCCATCGGTTCCGTTCGCTTGGCAAAGACGGCAGCGGTCTTAAACGATTTCACTTTTCAGGGCCTTTAAAGTGACAGACCGAAAGGATTTGACACTTTCGGTCCGACCTTTTAAACAAACAGATTATTCTTCTTCGGCTTCTGCGCCAATTGCAACGCTGTGGAAACCGCCGTCAACGTGGACAACTTCACCCGTTACGGCGCTTGCCAAATCAGAAAGTAAGAAGGCAGCGACATTGCCCACTTCTTCAGTCGTTACCGTGCGACGAAGAGGAGCATTGGCTTCCATGTGATGAAGCATCTTAGAAAAGCCTTGGATACCCGAAGCCGCTAAAGTCTTAATCGGGCCGGCAGAAATGGCGTTGGCTCTGATACCCTTGGGACCCACACAGCTGGCAATGTAGCGAGTGCTTGCTTCAAGCGCAGCTTTGCAAAGGCCCATCGTGTTGTAGTTGGGAACCACCCGTTCGCCGCCCAAGTATGTGAGGGTCAAAAGGGAGCCGGCGCGGCCTTGCATTAAGGGTAAAGCGGCGCGGGCGATAGCCGGGAACGAGTAAGCGGAAATATCCATGGCTGTTTTAAAGGCATCGCGCGTGCAGCCTTCAAGGAAGTCACCGGCAATGGCTTCACGCGGGGCAAAGCCGATTGAGTGAACCAGACCGTCCAAGGCGCCCCAACGTTCTTTAATTTGTGCGAAAGCGTTATCGATTTGTTCGTCACTGGAGACGTCCATTTGCAGTACAAAGTCACTGCCGAAATCGGCGGCAAAACCGGCTACGCGATCTTTGAAGCGTTCGTTGGCGTACGAGAAAGCGAGTTCCGCGCCTTCACGGTGGCAGCACTTGGCAATGCCGTAGGCAATAGAACGGTTGGAAACAATACCCGTGATCAGAATCTTTTTACCTTGAAGAAAACCCATTTGATCCTCACTTTTTTAACAATGGATAACGGATTGGATTTTAGCTAAAGCGCTAAAAACTTTGAAGTTAGAGGCCGAGGTTTAGCATTAATGAGGAATGACTAAACGCTGACCGGGTTTGAGGTTTTTGGTTTGAAGACGATTTTCGTCCATGATGGCGCTTACGCTTGTACGATGGCGTTGGGCGATCGTGTAGAGCGTATCGCCGCGCTTGACGCGATAGGCCGTCTTCCGAAGACCGGCACGCTGTACTTCACGAACGGTCAGGCGCAATCTTTGGCCCACCTTGATTGTGTTGCTTTTGAGTCGGTTTTGTTTGCGAATGTCCGCAGCCTTAACACCAAAGCGCGAGGCAATGCCCGATAAGGTATCTCCGCTTCGTACTCGATACGTAATGCGTCGAGTGGTGGGCAGTGGAACAAGACGCATGGCGGAGTCGGCTTCTGCGACCTGAATGTCCTGACTGGCATGAGCATCTTTAACAAGAATGGTGCTGCCGACCTGAACACGACGATTTTTCGGGATCTTATTGGCTGCGCGCACTTCATCTTCAGTCATGCCGTAACGTTTGGCTATGGTTTTCAGTGTCTCGCCTTTTTTTACCGTATGCGTGGACCAATTGGAAAGCGGTTTGCCGGTTGCCTGCCAATTAATCAGGTTGGAAACAAAGGCGTCAGCTTTGGCAGCCGGAATCAAAATAGAGCCTTGATGCGCGGCGACAACCACCGGTCGGTTAAAACTCGGATTCAGAAGTCTGAATTCCTGCAAATCGGTTTCGGCCAATTGAGCGGCCGTTTCCAAATCAAGATCCCGGTTTTTATTGACACGCACAAAGTACGGTTCGTTGGCAATGGCGGGTAACTTTAATCCATACCGCTCGGGTTCTTGGATGAGTTTCTTAATGGCCAGGAGTTTGGGCACGTAGCGAGAAGTTTCTGCCGGAAGAGGCAAACTCATAAAATCGGTGGGTTTGCCCTTGGCTTTGTTGGCGGCAACCGCTCGGCGGATATAACCTTCGCCACAATTGTAAGCGGCGAGGGCCAAGTGCCAATCTTCAAATTGATTGTGAAGGTATTGTAAGTAGTCAAGTGCTGCACGCGTACTTTCAACAACATCAAGTCTGTCATCTCGCCAGCTTGACTGTCTTAAATCAAAGATATCGCCTGTAGAAGGGAGAAACTGCCAAAGTCCTGCCGCTTTGGAACGTGAAAGCGCCTCGGGCTGAAATGCACTTTCTACAAAGGGCAAAAGAGCCAACTCTGTCGGCATCGCTCTTTTCTGAGTTTCCGAGACAATAAAATACAAATACATCCGAGCGCGGAAAGCCATTTGCTCGGTATAGGGGAGCGCTTTAGTGTAGCGTTCCAGCTCCTTATCGACTACCGCTTCGGGTAAGTCCGATAAACCAAAGCCGCGGCGAATGGCTACCCAGATAGTGTCATCGGGATTGATTCGTGTGCGTTGAGCCTCACGAAGTTCAACAGAACGAACGAATTCGTCGTTTTCAATAGTGATGTCACCCAGCAAGTCCACAAAATCGGAAGCCGCGGCGCTCAGAGACCATCCGAGCCCCGCTATGATGACGGCCAGGTGTTTGAAAGCGATCAAAGAAAACCTCTTACTCTTCTTCTGTCGGTTCGGGATTTTGTCCCGAAACGATGGCGCGCAACCCGTCGGCGTCAATGATGTGGACGTGTTTTTGGTTCACTTCAATGAGTTTATCGTGCGAGAAGCGTGACAAAACACGGCTTACCGTTTCCAATTTGAGTCCGAGATAAGAGCCGATTTCGGCACGGGTCATACGGAGCACAAATTCCGTTCGGGAGTAGCCGCGGGATTCAAAACGTTGAGAGAGGTTTAAAAGAAATGCCGCGAGTCGTTCTTCGGCGTGCATGGATCCCAAAAGGAGCATAAGGCCGTGTTGACGAACGATTTCACGGGAAAGCACTTTTTGAAAGTGCAGATTGTAATCTTCAATTTCGCTGCAGGCAGCAAGAATTCTTTCGTATGGGATGACACAGACTTCGGTATCTTCCAGAGCGATGACATCGCACGAATGCACTTCATTGGCGATGCCGTCTAAACCGATCAATTCTCCGGACATGTGGAAGTTGGTCACTTGTTCTCGGCCGTCGCTACTCATTACAGAACTTTTTAAAAAGCCCAGACGGATAGCGTAAATAGCTTCAAAACGGTCACCGGCCCGAAACAGCGGCTCACCTCTATGAATGCGCTTACGAGACGCGATCAGATCTTCCAAGCGGTCAATGTCACGTAACGACAATCCGAGAGGAACACAATGTTCCCGAAGATTACAGTGAGAACAATTGACCCTGAGAGAGGGCACGGATGAAAGATTCGGAGACAAAGTCGACATGAAATGCCAATCAAAAATGTTTTAACACCCGCAGACAGTGACTGGACAATTGGACGGCCGCTTTCAGCTTGCGGTAATAATTCCTGTGCACAATGTCAGCAATGTCACTGCTGTCATTTTTACTTTTGACTTTCGTCAAAATCAGATTGTGAAATGATAACAGAACTTTAACTTAAATCAAATTGGTGAACTTTAGGTGTTATCCCATGTTGACTGATCCGAATTTAACCGGCGTGGAATTGCCGTCCATTGAGTTGTTGCAAAAGTTTGATGTTCCGGCTCCTCGCTACACGTCTTACCCAACCGCAGACCGTTTTAACAAAAACTTTACAACGGACGATTACGAAGAAGCTCTCGCTAATCGTGAGGCGGATAAACCACTCTCCTTGTACGTGCACATTCCATTTTGCAATGACATTTGCTTTTATTGCGGATGCAATAAGCAAGTGACGCGTGACCATAGCAAAAGTGCCGAGTATTTGGATGTTCTCGACAAAGAAATTGAATTGGTCAAGGGAAAAATCAGCGGCAAGACAACGGTCAGCCAACTTCACTTCGGTGGAGGCTCGCCCACCTTTCTCAATAATGAGGAAATTGAACGGGTGATGGATTTGATCACCAGTCGTTTCCCGTTGGAAGAGGGAGGGGAATTCTCTATTGAGGTTGACCCCAGGACTTGTCCGCCTGAGAAAGTTCAGACCCTCGCTAAAGTAGGTTTGAACCGTATGAGCTGCGGGGTGCAAGATTTTAATCCGGACGTGCAAAAGGCTGTCAATCGCATTCAACCCTTTGAGATGACTCGCGATACGATGCAAGCTGCGCGTGAAGCGGGTTTTCATTCCATCAACATGGATTTGATTTACGGGTTGCCGAAGCAGACGAGAAAAAGTTTTGAAAAAACGCTTGATCAAGTGTTGGAGCTTTCGCCTGACCGGATAGCCCTTTATCACTATGCACACCTGCCGAATCACTTTCCGCCGCAGCGTCGCATCCTAGATGCAGATTTGCCGGGTACGGTTGAAAAGGTTCACATCATGATGGATGCCATCACACGGCTGACGCAAAATGGCTATCGTTACATCGGGATGGACCACTTCGCCAAGGTAACTGATGAATTAGCCATTGCCCAACAGCAAGGCAAGTTGCAACGTAACTTCCAAGGCTATTCAACTCGTCCCGATTGTGACATGGTGGCTTTGGGTGTCTCGGCTATTAGCAATGTACATCACTGCTATGCCTGCAATCCCCGTGAATTGCCGGCCTATTATGAAGCCATTCGTTCCGGACGTTTAGCGACAAATCGTGGTTACAAATTAAGTGATGAGGATCAGCTTCGCCACGCGGTCATTATGACCATCATGTGTCAATTTAGGATCGTTAAGGCAGAAATTGAAGCTCGCTTTGGAATTGCTTTTGATGAAACGTTTGCCTACGAACTTAGGAAATTACAAAACTATCAAAAGGTGGGCTTTGTTGAACTAACACCGGAAGAAATTGTTGTAAGTCCTAAAGGTAAGATTTTCGTCAGAGCGGTCGCCATGCAATTTGACCGTTATCTTCGCGAATCTGATCGAGCAGGCGGGTATTCAAAAATCGCTTAAAATACACGAGGGCTATTTCCTTTTAAGAAGGTAGCCCTAACGTGTTGACGTTTCGTGCGGATCACTATCCAAATAATGGCTGATACGAGCATTGGACTAAGTCTATAATTACCCATGTAAGGCACACTTATCTGTGTCATAATCAACGAGCACGAGGTTTGAAAGTCGGGCATAACTTCACCTCATGTGAAAAGACTTAGCCAGTGTTAGCGCACTGGCTTAGTCGTTTCTAAAACACTTGCGTGAGCCCCTACGGCTTTTAGCCGTAATCTTTTTTGCGCGCAGAAATTGAAAGATTCGGTGGCAAGGTTTCAGGGCCGAGGTGAGTTAACCAAAGAAAGCTGACCAAAGCTAAAAAAATTTAAAAATGTTTAAAAACGCACAAGGGCTACTCCCTTTTCAGAAAGTAGCCCCAACGTTTTAACGTTTCGTGCGGATCATGACCCAAACAATGGCTGACACGAGCATTAGATCAAGTCTAAAATCACCCGTGAAAGACACACTGATTTGTGTCATAATCAACGTGCACGAGGTTTTAAAGTCAGGCATAACTTTACCTCATGTTAAAAGACTTAGCCCAGTTAGCCGCTGGGCTTTGTCGTTTCTACACTCCATTTCTGGAGACCCCTACGGCTTTCGCCGCAATCCTTTTTAGACGCGTCAACATGAAAGGTTGGGCGCAAAGATTTCAGGGCTGAGGTGAGATAGCCAAACAATCCCACTTCGTGACGAGCGGTATTTTATCAAAAATAAATTAGATGTGGCTCTTTTTTTGATGTTGATTTTGGCTATCAATCAGCGATATTTAGCTTAAATAACTGAAATAATTGACTATATTTATAAATAAAATGAACGTATTCTAAGATCGGTGATTAATTAAAAGAGGCGTCAAACAAAACCATTGTTTAACGCCTCATTTCCGGTGAGCGGTTGGACAACTTCGTTAGTGTGGCAGTTGTTTAAAAGCTTGATTTAAATCCTCAATCAGATCAACCGGATTTTCTAGGCCGACCGCAATCCGAACCATTCGCTCAAATGGCATAGGTGTCCGGTTCCGAGTTCCATAGCTTTGAATCAGAAGACTTTCAAATCCGCCCCATGAGTAACCCCGACCAAAAATTTTGAGAGCATCAATCATAGGGGCAAGTTGATTGGCGTAGCGCTCCTTAAATACAACACCGAAAAGTGAAGTTGCTCCGCTGAAGTCTCGCTTCCAGATCGGGTACGATGGATCAGTAGGCAGGGCAGGCCACAAAACACGTTCAACCTCTGGTCTTTGTAAAAGCCAGTCAATAATTTGTTTTGTGCTCTGAGCGGCCGCTTTAACACGGACAGCCATTGAGTGAAGCCCTCTGTATGCCAGGTAAATGTCATCACAACCGGTTGTTTGTCCGGTTTGTACAAAAGTACGATAGGCTTGTGGCCAGGTTTTGGCATTGCAGATGACAACGCCCATCGTCAAGTCGGAGTGACCGCCAATGTATTTGGTTGCCGCATGGATGACAACATCAACGCCAACCTCAAGGGGTTTAAAGAAAAGAGGAGTCGCCCAGGTGTTATCAATAACACTGATGACTCCTTTTTCTTGGCAGGCTTTGGCAATGGCTGGCACATCGGGCATTTCAAACGTATGGGAGCCCGGGGTTTCTAGCATGACAAGAGCGGTATTGGCCTTAAAAAGTGAAGCAATATCAGCACCGACTGAAGGCGAGAAAAAGTCAACTTCCACCCCCATTCGACGCAATATTTCTTCTGCAAACTCCCGAGTCGGTCCATAAATGGTATCGATTAAAAGCGCATGATCGCCGGCCTTTAAAAAAGCGAGAAGAGGAATGGTGCAAGCCGCAAGCCCGGACGGGAAGGCCCAGGCCCCGGCGGCATTTTTACCTTCAAGAGCGCAAAGCGCTTTGTAGAAAGCATGGTGAGTCGGTGTGCCGTATGTTCCATAAGGAATTTTGTCCTCAATCATGTCCCGTTCGTGCATAGCACGATTCATCATGTCTTCGGCAGACTTATGCAACACTGTTGATGCTCGGATAACCGGCGGATTAACAAAATCGTAATCATCGGAAATATGCCGACCGGCATGGACCAAAAGTGTCTCTTCTCGCATCAAATAAACTCCTGTAAAAAAATTAACTTAACGCCGATCTTTTTCTCGACGGTCCGGACGATGGTCCTTTTTAGGGCGAGGCGGTTTCTTATCCTTCTTGGGTTTGGGCGGGCGTTTCTTTTCATCCCGATCCTTACCCTTTTTGTTTTCGTCCATCTCGCGCGGCCCTTTCCCATAGCGCTCTTTTCGCCAATCGCGTCCGGCTTTCTCTTCCTTATAGCGCCACTCTAATTCTTTGCGCCATTCGTCGCGCGTATAGCGTTTGTTGTTTTCGCGATCGTAGTAATACTTTCCGTCCCAACGACCATCCTTATCGTGACGCTCCATGAAGTCTTTCATTGCCTTGTCTTTGACATTGGAGAGAAATTCGCCAAGCGGACTTTTCTCTTCGGCAAAAGCCTTGGAGCCAAGAAAAGCTAAACCTAAAGCGGAAGCTATAAATAATCGTCTAGTAACGCTCATATTGACTTCCTTGGGTTAAGTTTCCCTCATCAGTAATATCATAGGCTTGAAACGAAAAAAGGACTGTTTGAAATTGTTGCCAAAAAGATTGTTAGTGCCTTGGTCGAATGCATGGATTCAGTGATATTGTCCCCAGCTAGTGTAAAAATGACTAAAATTAGCAAATTCGCTCCTAAGATTTGAAAAAAGCTTGGGAAAACCGTTTTTTATGAAAAGAGACTGATTATGAAAACTTCGCAAATTCGCGAGACCTTTTTGAAGTTCTACGAAAGCAAAGGTCATACGATTGTGCATTCCAGCCCTGTGGTGCCGGGCAATGACCCGACACTGTTGTTTACCAATGCAGGTATGAATCAATTTAAGGACGTGTTCTTGGGCTTTGACAAGCGTCCTTACACCCGTGCAACGACCGCTCAAAAGTGTATCCGCGCAGGCGGTAAACACAACGACTTGGATAATGTTGGCTATACCGCTCGTCACCACACCTTCTTCGAAATGTTGGGTAACTTCAGTTTCGGTGACTACTTCAAGCACGATGCAATCAAATTTGCTTGGGAGCTCTTGACACAGCACTTTCATCTTCCGGCTGAAAAGCTCTGGGTCACGGTCTACGCTGAAGATGACGAAGCTTATGACATTTGGAATAAAGAAGTGGGAGTGCCCGCTGAACGTATCGTTCGTATCGGTGACAATAAGGGCGCTCGCTACATGTCGGACAATTTCTGGATGATGGGTGATACCGGTCCTTGCGGTCCTTGCTCAGAAATTTTTTACGACCACGGTGAAGAAGTTCAAGGCGGCCCTCCGGGAAGTCCAGACGAAGACGGTGACCGTTATATCGAAATTTGGAACCTGGTGTTCATGCAATTTAACCGTGACGAAAACGGTGTGATGCACAAACTGCCGAAGCCTTCCGTGGATACAGGCATGGGTCTTGAACGTATCGCTGCTGTGCTGCAGCACGTTCACAGCAACTATGAAATTGACCTCTTTAAGAATTTGCTGGCAGCGGTAAAGAAAGCCGTTGAAGAAGCCGGCGCTACCGATGTGGATCCCGAAAGTCCCTCTTTGAAGGTGATCGCCGACCATATTCGCGCCTGCACGTTCTCTGTTGCTGATGGTATTTTGCCGGGCAACGAAGGTCGCGCTTATGTGCTTCGCCGTATTTGCCGTCGCGCTATCCGTCACGGCTATAAGCTCGGTGCGCGCAAACCCTTCTTTGCCGGATTGGTGGATGCCGTGGTCACAGAAATGGGTGAAGCCTATCCTGAAATCAAGAATCCGAAAATTAAGACGATTCTTGCCAAAGAAGAAGAACGTTTTGCTCAGACGCTCTCCCAAGGCATGCAAATGCTCGAAGATGCTATTGCAGAGACGAAGAACGGCGTTTTGGATGGTCAGGTCGCCTTTAAGCTTCACGATACCTACGGCTTCCCGGTTGATTTAACGGCTGACGTCTGCCGTGAACGTGATGTGACAGTGGACATGGATGGTTTTGACGCCGCCATGCAAGAGCAGCGCGACAAGGCTCGTGCCAGCGCTAAATTTAAGATGGCCGCAGGCCTTGAATACAATGGTCCGGATACGGCCTTTACCGGTTATACGGAAACCGAAGGCAAGGCTGCTAAAGTTATTGCCCTTTACCTTGATGGCGAGCAGGTTGAAGAAGTACCGGCAGGAGATGACTGCGTTGTGGTTTTGGATTCCACGCCGTTTTATGGTGAAAGCGGTGGTCAAGTCGGTGACACCGGTGTTATGAAAAATGACACGACTATTGTTCGTGTGATTGATACGCAAAAGATTAAGGCAAAGGTAACCGGCCATCATGCCCATGTGGAAGAAGGCCATGTGAAAGTGGGTGACGTGTTTGATGTTGCAATTGACGCCGAACGTCGTGCAAGCATCCGCCGCAACCACTCGGTTGCTCACTTGCTCCAGTACGCATTGCGTGAAGTATTGGGTGATCACGTTCAACAGCGTGGTTCTTGGGTTGGTCCCGATGTGACGCGTTTTGACTTCACTCATACGGAAGCCATGACTGTGGATCAAATCCACGCAGTGGAAGATATCGTTAACCGTGAAATCTTGGCTAATACTGAAGTCTGTGTTCAGGAAATGCCGATTGAAGAGGCTAAGAAGACGGGCGCGATGATGCTTTTCGGTGAAAAGTATGGTGCGACTGTCCGCGTGGTTAAGATTGGTCCTTCTTGTGAACTTTGCGGTGGTACGCACGTTGACCGTACGGGTGACATCGGTTCCTTCAAGGTCTTAAGTGAATCGGCGATCGCTGCGGGTATTCGTCGTGTGGAGGTGACAACCGGCATGAACGTTGTGGCTTTTACGCGTAAAGAAGAAAATACGATTCGTGAAGTGTGCGCCGCTTTGAAGTCTCCGGTTGATGTGGTGACTGACAAGGCCCACGTCGTTTTTGATACGGTTAAGAGCCTTGAAAAAGAAGTGACGCGCCTGAAAGAAAAAATTGCCCAAATGACGGCAACCACGTTGGTTTCTTCTGCCAAGGACTTTAATGGCTACAAGCTCCTTGTTACTAAGGTCGAAGGCATTGAAGCCAAGGCTTTACGCTCAATGGCAGAAGGTTTGCGTGATCAATTGGGTGAAGCCATTGTGGTGTTGGCGAGCGTAAACGACGGTAAGGTGCAGATTGTGGCCGGTGTGGCTAAGTCGCTTACCTCTCGTGTGAAAGCTGGTGAATTGGCTGGATTTGTTGCCTCCAAGATGGGCGGCAAAGGTGGTGGAAAACCCGATTTGGCCATGGCTGGCGCTCCGAAGGCAGAAGGCCTCAATGAAGCGTTAACCTCGGTTGAAGGTTTTCTGCAAGGCAAGTAACTATGCACTTTGACGAGCAAATCGATACAAGGGGCACGAAGTGCCCCATGCCGGTGCTTAAAACGAAAAAGGCTTTGGCCAAGATGCAAACCGGTGAGGTGCTGATGGTTTTGGCAACCGATCCGGCAAGTGTCGCCGACTTAGCTCAATTTGCCTCGCAGACCGGACACAAAATCCTTTCGCAGGACGAAGTGAACGGTGAGTGGCATCACTATATCGAGCACAAATAATCGTTGTGCTCTATAAAAAAACTCGACGTTGGTTTTTGTCCTTCGTCGAGTTTTTTTCTGCTTAAGAATGACTAATCGGCATTAACATCGCCAAAAATATCAACCCACATGGGCCAGATCGTGCCATAGGCGACGGTAGTCAAGAAAAATGCAATCGGCATGAGAACAAAGATTGAAAGATCGCCGATACCTAAAGATTCAGTGATAAAAATGACTGCTAAGGCACAAAGCACTGTGAAGCCGAAAATGAGAATGAGCAACACCACGATAGCGAGCCAATTTCTTAAGCAGCCGAAGAAGGAATAAAAAATAGCTTTCCCAACCGCCATGTTTTTCCAAGTAACCAAGGCGGGCGCAAACCAGGTCGCCATCTGTCCTAATGCGTAGATGATAACGGTGACAACGGCTGCTGACCACGGGAAATTGGCATAAACAGAATCCCAGTTGAGTCTGCCGTCAACCACTTGCCACTGACTGACCTCATCAACAGCCATAAAAATGTAGAGGTAATTGGCGACTAACAGAAAAGCCGCATAAATCACTCCGACTCTCATCAGTCGGGAGCGTTTAAACGGATCCTTAAAAAGTTCAACCAAAACACCATACGACGGTTGTCTGCCTTCGTAGGCCTCTCGTGTCCCTTCTATGATGAGCATCGTTCCGAAAGGCATAAAAAAAGCAGCGACAACGAGGCCAAACATGGGCAACGCTCCCAAAACCGACATGGTGAAAACGTAGAAAATACAAATACTCACCATACCGAAAGGGGCCTGGCGGATGGCGCTCAGGCCCTGACGGAGCCACTTAATCGGCGAGGAAAAACTCGCAATGTGACCTTGCATGCTTTAGAACCCGAAATTGATGAACTTAGGTGTTCCGAGCGTGTCTTTGCTGTGACCGGGGTTTGTACTGGGGCGGTCAGAGCGGTTTTCAACCGTATATGGAATTTGTGTGCTGCCGGGCGTCACAACATATTCCGTGATGCGGTTGTTTTGATCGCGAACTTCTTCAATTTCTGTTCGCTGAGAACGGCGAGTGACTTTACCTTCTTCGCGGTCTTTGCGAGCTTTGGCGTAGTCAGCATCCGTTGGCGCTAAGTCAGGATTGACATCATATTGACGCGCTTTTTCTGAAATTTTGTCGTAACTTGTTGCACGGCGAGGAGCCTTCACCTGGTCTTTAGCCGTTTGAGCATCGGCTTCACTGATTTGGGGCGGTGCACTGATCGGAGCAGCGATGGCGGGAGACAAAGCTGCAGAACCCAGTGTTAAAGCGGCAAGGGCAGAGACTAAAAGTGTTTTTTTCATAACTTACTCTCGAATTATTTTTATTCGGTTTCTACTTTGATTATAGGTGTTGGATTGTACCGAAGGAGAAAAAATTTGAAGTTAATTTGTTTAGTTTGAAAGAAGAAGTACAAAAGAATTATTGCAATATAAAAATTTCAGCTCTTGCATAAGTTATGATCACAAAGGTGATTTTTTTCTGTGGCGTTGCCTAAATTGTTGTCTAAGTGACTAAAACAAAAAAACTAGTATGAAGTTGCCAGGAAAATTCCTTAGCTTTCTCTACAATCAAAACTTATTTGTCTTGTTTTTTCTGCGATTATGAAAACGGTTTTATTGGTTGACGGTTCTAATTTTCTTTATCGAGCTTTTCACGGCTTGCCGGATTTGAGAACAAGCGCGGGCGAACCTACAGGAGCGATCAAGGGTTTTGCCAATATGCTCAAGATGATTCGCTCCATGATAAAACCGGATTACGCGGCCTGTGTTTTTGATGCACACGGCGGCACCTTTAGAGACAAAATTTACGACCAATACAAAGCTAATCGTCCTCCGATGCCTGATGACTTAGCCTGTCAGGTTGAACCGATTTTCTCAATGGTAAAAGCGCAAGGCTGGCCTTTTTTACAAGTACCAGGCATTGAAGCCGATGACGTTATCGGTACTTTGGCCAAACAAGCCGAAGCGAAAGGATTCAAGGTCTTCATTGCCACAGGTGACAAAGACATGAGTCAGTTAGTCACTGACAACGTGTTTATTCTCAACACCATGACGCGCCAGATTTTGGACGTGGAAGGGGTAAAGAACAAGTTTGGTGTTGCGCCTGATCGAATTATTGATTATCTCTCTTTAATGGGTGATGCAATTGATAATGTTCCGGGTATTACAAAGTGCGGCCCAAAGACTGCTGCTAAATGGATCAACGATTTCGGTGGATTGGATGAGATTATCCGTCGAGCCAATGAAGTAAAAGGCAAGGCAGGAGAGTATCTTCGAGAGGGCGTGTCTTTCTTACCTACTGCTCGCGCTTTGGTGACGATTAAGACTGATGCCGATTTATCTGATTACGTTCAAAATGCTGATGTTTGTTCATTGACCTTTAAAGACGAGGACACCGAATTTTTATCTGGTTTTTACGCCCGTTGGGAAATGCAGCAAAGTAAAAAGGCTGTTGAAAAACGAATGCCGCATAAACCAAAACCGGTGATTGTTGATACGACAGCGGATTTATTTTCCAGTATTCCGGCTGAACCGGAAGTAAAAACCGTGAGCCGTGAAGAGGTTGAACTGAAGATCATTCATTCCGTCGATGAACTCAAAGCTTTAGCCGAGCAGTTGCAAAACACAAATGCCGTGGTAGCGTTCAGTCTTTTGTGTGATCCCTCTGATGGTATGCATGCAAAAGTAAGCGGCATCGGTTTTTCGTTTGGTGAGGAAAATGTTTACGTTTCGCTTGCTGCGAATAAAACGGATGCGCTTGAGGCGAAAGACGTTGCCAACATTTTGGGGCAATGGTTCGCATCCGACAAGCCCAAGGTGAGTCAGCAATGCAAATACGCTCGTCATGCGCTTGCCAACATGGGGATCGCGCTTAACATGCATACGGAAGATGTCACACTGTTGAGCTACGTGATTGAAGCGCACATGAAGCATGAATTAGCCAATTTAGCGCTGCGCTGGCTCAAAACGGATGTGCCCGCTTTGGAAGACTTAATCGGTAAGGGGGTTAAGCAACTTAAGTGTGAACAGATTGATACTGAAGCCGCCGCTCAGTTTTGCACGCAAAGGGCCCGTTCCATTGCTCAACTTTTTGTGTTGATGCGTGCAAGGGTGGATGGTGACGCAGGACTTAAATCGATTTACGAGACGGTTGAATTGCCCACGCAAAATGTTCTTTTCGAGATGGAAAGAAACGGCGTTTTGATTGACTCCATGCGTTTAGGGGCGCAAAGCGACGCTTTGGGTGATGAGATTGTGAAACTGGAGGCAAAGTGCTGGGAGATGGCTGGGCAACAATTTAATGTTGCAAGCCCCAAACAACTGTCTCATATTCTTTTCGAAGTTTTGCAGATTCCCGTCCCTCCTAAGACTAAGAAAACAGCAACGGGCGGTTACAGTACCAATGAAGATGTCCTTCAGCAATTGGCTCTTGACTATCCGTTACCCAAAGCCATTTTGGAATACCGTCGTCTAAGCAAATTAAAGAGTACTTACACGGATAAATTACCGTTGATGATTTTCCCGAAAACCGGTCGGGTTCACACCACATTCGGTCAAACCACTGCCGTGACAGGCCGTTTGGCATCGAGTGATCCCAATTTGCAAAATATTCCTGTGCGAACCACAGAAGGCAGACGCGTCCGAGAAGCCTTTGTGGCGCCAACGGGAAGCGTTATCGTTTCGGCGGACTATTCTCAGATTGAGTTGCGCATCATGGCCCATTTGTCGGCTGATGCGGGTTTATTGGATGCTTTCCACAAAGGATTGGACATTCACCGTGCGACAGCGGCCGAAGTGTTTGGTGTTACTCTCGATAAGGTCACACCTGATCAAAGACGTACAGCCAAGGTGATCAATTTCGGATTGATCTACGGGATGAGCGCTTTTGGTTTAGCTCAAAATTTAGGAATTGAGCCTCAGGCGGCAAGAAATTACATTGACCGCTATTTTGCACGATACCCGGGAGTGAAAGCTTACATGGAGAAAACCCGAGCCCTGGCTCATGAGCAGGGGTTTGTTCAAACGGCTTTTGGCAGACGACTGTGGTTGCCTGACATTACGAGCTCTAGGGCGCCGGTGCGAGCAGCAGCAGAGCGGGCGGCCATTAATGCGCCGATGCAGGGAACGGCCGCTGATTTGATTAAAAAAGCCATGATTGCCGTTGAGCGTTGGATTGAAGACAACGGACTAAAGACACTGCTGGTTTTACAAGTCCACGATGAATTGGTGTTGGAAGTGCCGCAAGAAGAGTTGGAAAAAGTGAAAGAGGCTTTGCCGAAATTAATGCAAGGAGTTGCTCAATTAGCTGTTCCTCTCATTGCGGAAGTCGGCAGCGGGGACAGCTGGGAATCCGCTCACTAAGAAAAAGGCCTTCGAAAACAGAAGGCCTTTTTCAAAATTTCTTAAAAACTATTGGCATTGACCGGCTTTTTCTGGTTCATATTGAGCCAAGAGTTTTCCGTTTTCATCCCAGAACATCAAACCTTTTTCGTTTTGCGTCAGGTAACGCGTGGCTTGCAACATATTGAGAAGCTTACCTTCAAGCTTCATCGCATCAGGCGAACACATTCTGCGCGTGGTGGCAGCAGGGGCGAAGGAGAATTTCTTACCTTCTTGTGTGTAGGTTGTATTGAAAAGATTGCAGCCTAAATTGCCTGCCACTTTGGAGTCATCCAAAAAGTCTATGACGGGTGGCAAGTTTTCACAGTTCGCTTCGTCTTTAGCACTCGGTTCTGAGCTCACAAGCTGCCAGGATGTACCTTGAAGATTTTTAGCAGCTTCTCCAGCCAAATCGTCGGCAGGGCTTTTTTCCGCGCATCCTGTTAATGCCATGACACATGCTCCTAAAAGGGCGATGAAAGATTTTTGCATAATGACCTTTCCTTTAAAACTCAGTTGAGATCGTAGCTGAAACGTTGCAGAGACTCCAGTTTTGTTGCATCTTGTTGCCAACTTCAAAAAAAAGGCTAGGGATTTTTTAAAGCCCTAGCCAAACTCTCTCTTCTCTTGTTCCGGAGGACCAGCTCTGCTTGTCTCTCACGGCTCTAACTTTACAGGTCCTGGGTTTCGAATACCGATTCAAAATGTATTCGCTCGCAACTAAATATTTCAGAGCGAAGGCATTGGAAAGCTGATTTCTTGAAAATGTCTATTAAAAACAATGCGTTAAATATTTTTAACAGGCCTGTAAAATTTGCATATTGTTAAGCTTTTGTATTCTGGCGCTTTGTCAGCATGGTGGCAGTGACCCCGGCGACCATTATCACAAGGATGCCGATTTCAGTAACAAGCGACAGTTCATCATTAAAGAAGAACCAACCCATGAGCTCGGCCATGATGATGGCAGAAAATTGCAGACAAGAGCTCAATAGTACATTGCCTTGGCCAAAAGCTAACGTCAGGGAGCATTGTGCAAGCGTGGCGCACAGTGCCATGCCAATTAAGTAGATCACGTTATCGGAAGTGATCGGTGAAAGGCCGCCTTCAATAAAAAAGTTACCTAATAAACCGTAGACCGTACCAAACACGGTGAAATAAAAAACAATGCGCCAAGATGGCTCTTTAAGTTGTCCCAACTCTTTAATTTGCCAATAGGCGACACTGCCTAAAAATCCTGAACTCAACGCTAAAAATGCGCCCAGCATTTCCCCTGAAGAAAAAGAGGGACGAAGAACCAATACGACTCCGCAGAAGCCAAGCAGAATGCAGCCCAACAATCCCCACGGCATCGGCTCTTTTCTCATTAATAAGAAAACAACCATGAATGAGGACATAAAAAGAGGCGAGGTGTAATTGAGGGTCATTGAGGTGCCGACAGGCAACATTGTCAGCGACAGAAACCACAGGGACATTGAGAATGTACCGATAAAGCTTCGCTTAAAGTGTCCGAAAAGGTACGGCGTTCGGATGGTGTAGCCGCGGGCGCGGATAAAGCTGTAGAGCAAAATGACGCCAGCAAGCGAGCGGTAGAAAATCAGTTCAAAGGTACCGAAATCTTCGGCTCCCATCTTCACAAAAACGGCCATCAATGAAAAGAAAAAGGAGGCCGACAACATCCAAAGCGATTTCATTATTGACAAACTTAATTCAAAAAAACGAATTTTAAAGTTATTTTTCCGATTAAAAAATTGATCGATATAGATTGTTTTACGTAGGCAAGTCGGCAAAAAAAGTGCAAAAATAAAAACCGTTCAATAGGAACTGACATGAAGTATTTATTTGTTGCCCTTAACCATCATCAACATTCGCTTGAGTAGTCTCTGGCGAGTGATGAGGTTTGCGCCGGAAGACGAAAAGAAATCTTTCGGTGGCAACAAAAATAAAATCCATTTTCATAAAGACGCCTCCGAAAGAATTTCGGGGGCTTTTTATTACGTCCTTCGTTTTCCGGTTCAAAAAGGTCGACAGATGATTTTTGGAAAGGAAAAACGATGCCTGAAAATTCTCGTTTACGTATTGCGCTTCAAAAGTCCGGACGCCTGTCTGACGATTCTTTAGATCTTTTGGAGCAGGCAGGGCTGAGGGTTCGCGTTAGAGCTCAGCGTTTAATTGCCATTGCGGAAAATTTCCCAGTGGAAGTGCTGTTAGTGAGAGATGACGATATTCCAGGACTTGTCATGGATGGCACGGTTGACATGGGTATTGTCGGGGAAGGTGTTTTGGAAGAAACAAAGCTTGCCCGCGAAGCTTTGGGCCGGGAAGCTGCCTATACCGTGAGCCGCCGCCTTGATTTCGGAGAGTGCCGTTTGGGTATCGCTATTCCGTTAGATAAACCCTGGAAAGGTGTATCCGATTTAGAAGGACTTCGCATTGCGACCTCTTTTCCCAATCTTTTAGGCAGGTGGATGCGTGAGCAAGGCGTGAAATTTAAAACCTGTATCTTGACGGGTTCTGTGGAAATCGCGCCGCGCGCAGGACTGGCCGATGCCATTTGCGACCAAATTTCAACCGGCGCCACCCTGGAAGCCAATGGTTTAAAAGAAGTGCAAACGGTTTTTCGCTCAAAAGCTTGCCTCATTGAACGCAAGGGTGAGTTTTCAGATCAAAAACGTGTATTGATGGACATGATCTTGGCCCGCATCGACGGCATTCTCATGGCTCGTGGCTCTAAGTACATCATGCTTCATGCGCCTAAAGACAAAATTGAAGAGGTTGTGAGGCTGCTGCCCGGAGCAGAACACCCGACGCTTTTGCCCATGGCCGATGATGACTCAAAAATTGTTATGCACATGGTGAGCCGTGAGACGCTGTTTTGGGAAACGATGGAAAAACTCAAAGCGCTGGGCGCAAGCTCAATTTTGGTTCTGCCGATTGAAAAGATGTTGAAGTAAGAAAGGGGAGTGGAAATGTCTGTAATGAAAGCCGTTATTTGGAATGATTTGACGGAGAAAGAACAAACCGAGCTTTTAATGCGGCCTGCGGTTCTGGCCGGGGCTGATATTGCCGAAATCGTGGATGCCATTGTGGCCGATGTGCGGGCAAGAGGAGACGATGCTCTGCGGGACTACGCGGCCAAATTTGATAAAACAGCGCTTACAACGATTCGAGTCAGTGAAAAAGAAATTGAAGAGGCAGAATGCCGCTTGGGTGATGACCTAAAAGAGGCCATGCAGTTAGCTGTCAAAAATATTGAAGCTTTTCACCGCGCTCAGGCACTTAAACCGGTAGAGGTGCAGACGATGCCCGGGGTTACGTGCCGTCAAGTAACGCACGCCATTGATTCAGTGGGTTTGTATGTGCCGGGCGGTACCGCTCCACTTTTTTCAACCGTGATGATGTTGGCGATTCCAGCCAAGATTGCCGGTTGCCGCAAAATTATTTTGATGTCGCCGCCTAAAATTGCCGATGAAATTTTGTATGCCGCTAAACTGTGCGGGGTCACAGAGATTTATCAATCCGGCGGTGCTCAGGCGATTGCCGCTATGGCCTTTGGTACGCAGAGCGTGCCGAAGGTGATGAAAATCTTTGGTCCCGGCAACGCTTTTGTAACGCAGGCCAAGCGTTTAGTGAGCGAGTGCGCTGACGGTGCGGCTATTGATATGCCGGCTGGTCCCTCCGAGGTATTGGTCATTGCCGATGCGGCGGCCAATCCAGCCTTTGTTGCAGCCGATTTGCTCTCTCAGGCCGAGCATGGCAAGGATTCGCAAGTGGTTTTGGTGACACCTGATCAATCATTGGCAGAGAAAGTCGCGCTGGAGGTTGATGCCCAGCTGCAGCAACTGCCTCGCAAAGCCATCGCAGAGGTGGCACTATCGATGAGCCGTATTATTGTGGCCGATGATTTGGATGCGTGTGTTGCGATCTCCAATCGCTATGCTCCTGAACACTTGATATTGGAAACGCAAAATGCAAGAGAGCTCGTCAACAAAGTGCGAAATGCGGGCTCGGTATTTTTAGGCGATTGGTCCACGGAAAGTGCCGGCGACTACGCTTCAGGGACCAACCACGTCTTGCCGACCTATGGGTACGCTAAAACCTATTCCAGTTTGGGGTTGGCTGATTTTGAGCGCCGTATGACCATTCAGGAGGTTACGCAGGAAGGCCTTCGCGCCTTGGGACCGGCGATTGAAAAATTGGCTCAGGCAGAAAAGTTGGACGCACACAAGCGCGCAGCTTCTATCCGTTTGGAAAAACTTAATGGAATTTAAATCATGGATATTCGTTCATTAATGCCCTCTTTTCTTAGAACATTGATCCCCTATGAATCTCCCAACGAGGGGGCGCCAGAGGGGACGGTGTGGCTTAATACCAATGAGTACCCGACAGCGACCAAGTACGAGATGCGGTTTGAAACATTAAACCGTTATCCTCAAGTGCAGCCGGCTTTATTTCGCAGCCGTTACGCGCAATATGCCGGCGTAAAGCCCGAAGAGGTGCTGGTGACCCGAGGGGCCGATGAGGGCATTGAATTAATTATCCGTACGTTTTGCACGCCTTTTAAGGACACCGTGCTTTACGCATTGCCGACCTACAGCATGTACGGTATCAGTGCGAAAACCTGTTGTGCTAATGTTTTGACGGTTGAGGCAAAGAAGTCGCTCGGTTTGGATACTTTGGGATTATGCAAGGCGTTAGCACAAAACCCGGACATCAAAGTGGTCTTTTTGTGTAATCCTAATAATCCGACGGGGAATACGGTCAGCCGCGAGTCGATCATCCGAGTGTTGGAAGCGGCTAAAGACGCCATTGTTGCTGTTGATGAAGCTTACATTGAGTTTTATCCGCAAGCCACTATTGTGGATTTAATTGAAAAATACCCCAATCTGGCAGTCATTAGAACGCTATCGAAAGCTTTTGCCTTGGCCGGTTTGCGCTGCGGGATGATTTTGGCGCAGGAGAATTTAATTGCGGCTTTGCGTAAGGTCATTGCCCCTTACCCGGTGCCCGAGCCTGTTGCGGCCATTGCGGCGCACGCTCTTTCTGAAGGCGGTATCGCCGCGATGAGGCAACGTGTAGAACTGATTCGGGGAAATCGCACGTATTTGAAAGAGTCTCTGGTCAAAATTCCCGGTGTCCGTTCAGTCTATCCGTCACAAACAAACTTTGTGCTTTTTGAAGTTGATGAACCTGAAAGAATCTATAAAAGTCTTTGGGAAAAGGGCGTTGCGATTCGGGAGCCTGGCTCTGACAAGGGCGTGCTAAGAGTTTCTGTCGGAACAATCGGAGAGTGCAAATTGTTTATCAATAAATTAACACAGGTACTTCAGGAGGCAAGTTCATGAGTCAATCCAAATTTCTTTTTATTGACCGAGACGGAACACTCATTGCTGAGCCTGAAGATTTCCAAGTGGATCGGTTTGAAAAATTTGTACTGGAGCCCGACTGCATCGCCGCATTGCAAAAACTTCGTGATGCAGGATGGGAATTCATAATGGTTTCCAATCAAGATGGATTGGGCACGGAAAGTTTCCCAAAAAAGGATTTTGAAGGACCACAAAATCTTTTACTTCAGATCTTAAATTCTCAAGGCATCTATTTTCGCGATATTTTGATTTGCCCGCACAAGCCTGAAGATCAGTGCGAGTGCAGGAAACCTAAAGTGGGGCTGGTGAAAAAATATTTGGAATCGGGAGAAATGGATTATGAGCGCTCCTTTGTGATCGGCGATCGGCTCAGTGACGCCGAATTGGCCGTCAACATGGGCTTAAAAGCTTTTTTGTATAGCCGAGACAATTGGAACTGGACGAGTATTGCCGAGAAAATACTCTCCTTTGGACTTCGTCGCGCACAGATTGAACGTAAAACAAAAGAAACCGATATTCGCATTTTTGTGGATTTGGATCACTCGATGGAGTCAGAAATCAGCACCGGGATAGGCTTTTTTGACCATATGCTCGAGCAAATTGCCACGCACGCGGGCATCACGCTAAAGATTTCTGTCAAAGGCGACCTCCAGGTCGACGATCATCACACGATTGAAGATGTCGGATTGGTTTTGGGTGAAGCTTTAAAACAGGCTCTCGGAGATAAAAGAGGAATTGCGCGCTTTGGTTTTATGCTGCCGATGGATGAATGCCTTGCCCAATGTGCCTTAGATCTTTCCAATCGACCCTATCTGGTTTATAGCGCAACTTTTAAGTACCAGAAGGTAGGGGATATGTCCACGGAAATGATTGAGCACTTCTTTAGGTCACTGTCTCAAACACTGGGCTGCACCCTGCACTTAAAGACAACGGGAGACAATGATCACCATCGAGCAGAAAGTCTCTTTAAGGTATTTGCCCGCGCACTGCGGGAAGCTATAAAAATTGAAGGCAATGCACTGCCCTCTTCAAAGGGAGTACTTCAATGAAAGACATTGTGATTTTGGACACTGGGTGCTGCAATTTGACCTCTCTTTTGGCGGCCGTGAAGCGCCTGGGTGTTGAACCGCTTGTGACAGCAGAGCCCGCTCAAGCCAAACGCGCATCCCGATTATTTTTGCCGGGAGTGGGAACAGCGCAGGCCGCCATGCGTGAGTTGCAAAAAAGGGATCTGGTTTCTTGCATTACAGAAAGTCGTTGTCCTGTTCTGGGTATCTGCCTTGGAATGCAGCTTTTTGGGGCAGAGAGCGAAGAGACAGGTGGCGTGAAAATGCTAAATGTGATTCCAGAATCTGTCGGCAAACTTCAGGTGGGAAGACTGACCTTACCTCACATGGGTTGGAATCGCGTTAAACCGATTATCAAGGATCCGCTTTTTGAAGGACTTGACAGTGAGCTGGGTGAGTACTTTTATTTTGTTCACAGCTACGCCTTCAATATGAATTCTTACACCATTGCGAGCACCGAGTATGGAGTGACATTTTCCGCTGCCGTGCGTCAAAAGAATTTTTGGGGTGTTCAATTTCATCCGGAGCGCTCTGGCGCGGCAGGACTCAAACTGCTGAGAAATTTTGTTGTGGGTGACCTATGAAAAGCGCCAACAATATCATTGCTTCGGTTGATTTGATTGATGGTTCTGTTGTTCGGTTACAGCAGGGTGACTACGGAAGACAGACTCGCTACCGTGTTGATGCGCTTGAACAATTAAGCCGCTACATTGAAGACGGCTCTCGCAGACTTCATATTGTGGATTTAGACGGTGCGCGTGACCCTGAAAAAAGGCAGATCGCTTTTATTGCTCATCTGGTTAAGGAGCTGTCAGTGCCGGTTCAGACCGGAGGCGGGGTACGTACGGAAGCCGATGTTCGTGGGCTGCTCGATGCCGGTGTCGCGCGAGTCGTTCTGGGATCCGTAGCTGTTAGTGATCCTCAAACAGTTTCCCGATGGTTTCAATCGTTTGGTGCAGATCGCTTGGTTTTGGCTCTTGATTGCAGAATCGATGAAAAGGCAGTCCCCAGGGTGGTCACTCAGGCCTGGCAGAAGGCGTCTTCCTTTACTGTGGCTGAGATGATTGAGGGCTATTTGTCTGTTGGTTTGAAACATGTCTTATGTACTGATGTGGCCAAAGACGGTCTATTAAAGGGCAGCAATGTCAAGCTTTATCAATGGCTTTGTCGGTGCTATCCGGGATTGTGCGTTCAGGCATCGGGCGGCATCGGCTCTTTAGATGACATACGAGCCTTGTCCGCAACGGCAGTGGACGGAATCATTATTGGTCGTGCTCTTTTGGAAGAAAAATTTACGGTAAAGGAGGCCATTGAATGTTGGCTAAACGCATCATCCCCTGTCTAGATGTTAAAGATGGACAAGTTGTCAAAGGCGTGCGTTTTCGCAACCATGAGATCATCGGCGATATTGTCTCGCTTGCTAAGCGGTACTCCGAAGAGGGGGCCGATGAATTGGTTTTCTATGACATCACAGCCTCTTCTGACGGACGAACAGTTTCTAAAGATTGGGTAAAGCGGGTCGCAGAAGTGATTGACATCCCTTTTGCGGTGGCTGGTGGTATTCGCAGTGTTGAAGAGGCCGGCAGGATCCTTTCAATGGGAGCGGACAAAATTTCAATTAATTCGCCGGCATTGGCCAATCCCGGATTGATTACCCAATTGGCTGACGAGTTTGGAGTGCAATGCGTGGTGATTGGCATTGATTCGTGGTACGACTCGCAAAGCGATACTTATTGGGTCAATCAATTTACCGGTGATGAAAGTAAGACGCGACGCACGAGTTGGAAAACACTCGATTGGGTGCGGGAGGTGCAGTCTTTGGGTGCCGGCGAAATCGTTCTCAATATGATGAATCAAGACGGTGTACGGGAAGGCTACGATATTGAGCAGCTGAAAAAAGTTAGAGCCATTTGTCAGGTGCCATTAATTGCATCAGGGGGCGCCGGCAAACGGGAACATTTTTTAGAGGCTTTTAGTGAGGCTCAAGTTGACGGTGCATTGGCGGCGTCGGTATTTCACAAAAATATTCTCAATATAGAAGAACTTAAAAACTGGTTAATCAGCCAAGGCGTTGAAATGCGCAAGGTCTATGGAGTTAAAAATGCTTAGTAATGAAGATTTAAAGCGTTTGGATTTTGAAAAAGGCAATGGTTTGATGCCTGCTGTTATTCAAAATGCGGTCTCAGGCAGAGTATTAATGCTGGGATACATGAATCGTGAAGCCTTGGATAAAACTATCAATTCGGGAAGAGTCACATTTTGGTCGCGGTCTAAAAATCGTTTGTGGACAAAAGGTGAGACAAGCGGAAATTTCTTGGATTTTGTTGACGTTGCTCTTGATTGTGACGGTGATTCACTGCTGATATTGGTCAATCCTCAAGGGCCTACTTGTCATTTAGGAAAAGAGAGCTGTTTCGGTGATTTGACTCCTGCTCATGAATTCTTGGCTCGACTTGAAAGAATTCTGGCTGAACGCAAAAGCGCTTCGCCAGAAAGCTCTTACACCGCTTCTCTTTATGCCAGAGGAACAAAAAGAATCGCTCAGAAAGTCGGAGAAGAGGCGGTCGAAACAGCGCTGGCAGCGACCGTACATGATCGGGAAGAGACGATTAACGAGGCGTCTGATTTGCTTTATCACCTGCTGGTTCTTTTACAGCAGGAGAATTTGGACTTAGCCATCATCACGGAAAACTTGAAAAAACGCCACGAAATTAGAGAACAGCGGATATAGAATTTTGCGATCTTTCTGGCCGACCATAGCTCGGCCAGAAAGCGGTTGCCTAGAATCGATAACCTTCGATATTGAGCAAAAATCGCTTAGCCTCAAAACCACCGCCGTATCCGGTAAGCGTCTTATTAGAACCGATAACGCGGTGGCACGGGATGATGATTGATAAGGGATTTTGGCCGACTGCTCCGCCAACGGCGCGAACGGCTTTAGATTGCCCGATCGCTAGAGCGACGTCACCGTATGAAACACATTGCCCGTAAGCAATAGTTTGCAAAGCCTGCCAGACCTTTATCTGAAATGGCGTCCCGATGAGTTCAATGGGAAGATCAAACTGCTTTCTTTTCCCTTCGCAGTATTCTTGCAGTTGATCAATGGCGCAATCAATGACAGCCGTCGTTGCTTCTTTAAAAGGAAGATTAAGTAACTTTTCAAATCGGTTAAGAATCGTTTGATGGTGCCAACTGTTTAACCAGTCAGTCATCACTAATTTATTGTCTAAGGAGGCGACAATCATTGGCCCGCAGGGTAATTTCCATTGACGGTAAAAAATAGCTCTATCCATTTTTAAATTCACAGAAATTGCAGAACTTTTTTACACAAAAAGGATTATATAAATCAATCATAGCAGTCGCGCAGATAGGTGCGATTCGCGAAAAACTTTAAAGTATGAAGCAGTGTTCTCAAAAGCCGCATCAAAATAACCGCTTATGAATAAAGCCAGGCGAGACACTGTGTTTTCTTATTTGGGTGGCAAGGAGCGGTGAGAGCTAAAAAAGTCACTGATTTTTATGATTTAAATTGATATACACTTGCCTGAATCGGTCTTTTTTGGCTTTTACACTAAGTTAAATCAAATAAGCTTGACCTCTCATTTTTATGAAGAGGAAGTCAAAGATTCTTAAATGCAAACTTCAAAAAGCGATGATAGCTGATTCTCATCGGCGTTCCTAAACGGAACCTGCGGTAAAATGGGCAGAATGTGGATGTCACGATGAGGGTGAAATGGCTCAACCGAAATCAGTTCAAAAATTATCATTTGAAGAAGCTATGCAAGAGATGCAGGCCATTGTTGAGACGATGAGAAAGGGAGAGCTTACGCTTGAAGAGAGCGTTAAGGCCTATCAGCGTGGAAAGGAATTGTCGGCTCGTTGTCAGGAGTTACTCAGTCAGGCAGCTGAGGTAGTCCGACAGCTTGAAGATGGTACCGAAGTGCCTCTGCGGGAAATGGAACTTCGTCAGAAAGGAATTACGGATGGACTTTAAGAGTTGGAGCGCTCAACGCGCAGCGCATTTTGAACTTTGCGCAAAGAAGGCGCTGCCGCCGGATAATCGTTTGCCATGGAAACTTCATGAAGCCATGCGTTACGCCGTTTTAGATGGTGGCAAGCGCATTCGTCCGTTATTGGCGTACGCCGCCGGGGAACTGGTTGGCGCCAAAGAAGAAGCGCTGGACCATATTGCCCTTTCTCTTGAATATATTCATTCGTATTCGCTTGTTCATGATGATATGCCATGCATGGACAACGACACTCTACGCCGCGGCAAACTTACAACACACAAAAAATACGGCGAAGCCATGGGAATGCTTGCCGGTGATGCCCTTCAGGCACAAGCTTTTTTTGAACTGACACAAACAAAATTGCCGGGTGAGCAGATTGCCATGCTGGTTAAATTATTAGCCGCGGCGGCCGGATCGGCCGGTATGTGCGGCGGTCAGGCGGTGGATCTTTTATCCGTTCACCAAAAACTTGATCTGGATACGTTGACCTTGATGCATAGGATGAAGACCGGTGCCATGGTTCGGGCGAGCGCTCTCATGGGGCTTTATGGCGCTGAGCAAACGCCTCCGGCCTCATTAATTGGGTTAGTCGCCCAGTATGCCGATGCTATCGGCTTGGCTTTCCAGGTCATCGATGACGTTTTGGATGTGACGGCTGAAACGGCTATTTTGGGTAAAACGGCCGGCAAAGATGCGGCCGAGGACAAACCCACCTTTGTATCGCTTTTAGGGCTCGAACAATCTCGTAAGATGGCTCAAAATGAAATCAGTCGGGCGCTTGAGGCCTTGCAGACCATTGAAAAGTTGTCCAAAGAGTATGAGGGCAAAACGGAACGTCTGGCCGATATTGCCAACTATATTTTGAGCCGAGATCACTGACAGGGGAAGAGATGCGTTTACTCAATAGAATCCATTCTCCGAAAGATTTGAAAAAGCTTTCTGTGCCAATGCTGCCGACGCTGGCTCGGGAAATAAGAGAGTTTATGGTTGACTCTGTTTCAAAAACAGGAGGTCACTTGGCAAGTAGCCTGGGGGCTGTTGACCTGACATTGGCTCTTCACTATGTTTTTAATTCGCCTTACGACAAGATTATTTTTGATGTTGGGCACCAAGCTTATGCCCACAAGATGCTTACCGGACGAATGGATCAATTTAAAACATTGAGACAGTATCACGGACTCTCAGGCTTTCCCAAGCGTGGAGAAAGTGAGCACGATGCGTTCGGCACCGCCCATAGCTCCACTTCTATTTCTGCCGCTCTTGGTATGGCTGTTGCCGATGCCCTAAACGGCGAGAAGGACGCTTGGCACATCGCGGTTATCGGAGATGGAGCTCTGACGGGCGGTATGGCCGTTGAAGCGCTCAACCATGCCGGTACATATAAGGATGGCATTAAACTTTTAATCATCGTCAATGACAATGATTGTTCTATTTCGCCATCGGTCGGTGCACTAAACCATCACTTAGCCAAGCTTGTATCCGGTCACGCGTTTTCAAGCGCACGCAATTTCTCAAAACGCGCCTTGAAGCCGCTTCCTAAGCTTTGGAATCTTTTCAAAAGCATGGAGCAGCGCACGGTTAACTTTGTTGCGCCTCACTCTACGCTTTTTTCTGCCTTTGATCTTAACTACTACGGTCCGGTCGATGGCCATGACATTGCCAACCTCATAACAGTTTTGCGAAATATCAAGGCGCTTGACGGTCCCATGGTTTTGCATGTCGTCACAAAAAAAGGCAAGGGGTATACGCCTGCGGAAGAAAATCCCACGCTCTATCACGGTGTTGGGAAATTTGATCCTGAAAAAGGAATCGTTGAGAAAAAGTCTGATCCGAAACACCCCACTTACACGGAAGTGTTTTCCCGCTGGGTTTGCGATATGGCAGCGGTCGATGAACGACTCTATGCAATAACTCCCGCTATGCGAGAGGGTTCAGGTTTAGTCGAATTTGAAAATCGTTTTCCGGAGCGTTACCGCGATGTGGCTATTGCCGAGCAACACGCCGTCACTTTTGCGGCAGGACTCGCAACTTCGGGCATCAAACCGGTGGTGGCGATTTATTCATCTTTTGCCCAACGGGCCTATGACCAGATTTTGCATGATGTCGCCATCCAGAATCTTCCAGTGATGTTTGCCATTGACCGTGGCGGATTGGTGGGGGCTGACGGTGAGACACATCAGGGTGTTTTCGACATTGCCTATTTACGCAGTATCCCCAATATGACAATCATGACGCCGTCGGATGAAAACGAGTGTCGAAAGATGCTCACGACGGCCTTCAAAATGGATACGCCGGCTGCGGTCCGATATCCAAGAGGTAAAGGTCCCGGAGTTCTTCAGGATGAAGCCCTGGAAACTCTCGAAATCGGAAAAGCTCGAATTATTCGAGAAAGCACTAGACAGGATAAACGGGTGGCGATTCTTGCGTTTGGCTTGATGGTTAGCCGGATGCGTGAAGTGGCCGAGAAGCTTGATGCCACTTTGGTGGATATGCGCTTTGTGAAACCGCTTGATCGTGAAATGTTGGCTCAAATGGCGGCAACGCATGATTTGCTTTGCACAGTAGAAGACGGTGTTGCGGCGGGCGGCGCGGGAAGTGGTGTTCTTGAGGCCCTGTCTGAAATGGGAATGGATGTGCCTGTTTTAGTTTTGGGGATTAAAGATCGCTTCATTCCGCAGGGCACCATTGATGAACTGATGCGTGAAAATGAGTTGGATACTACGAGTGTCCTTCGACGTATAGAAGAAGCGCTTCTTGTTCGAAGTTTTGTGGACTTAAAACCCTACAATACGATGGCTGTTGGTTCTAAGGCGCGGTATTTTGCTGAGGTCACCAATCGCAGAGAGTTGGAACTGGCACTGGATTTCGCTCATCGGGAGAATATTGAACCTTTCATTTTGGGCGGGGGTTCGAATTTGCTGATTGCTTCTCATCTTGTTAATCGATTGGTTATCAAGATGAATTTGAAGGGCTTTGAAGCTCATGCAGTCGAAAAAGTTGTAAAGGTTGGCGCAGGGGAGTCTTGGCACGAAACGGTCCGAAGAGTTTTGGATTTAGGTTGGGGCGGCCCTGAAAACCTGGCTTTGATACCGGGAACAGTCGGCGGAGCCGTCGTTCAGAATATTGGTGCTTACGGAGCCGAAGTGGCGCAGTTTGTCAGAAGCGTGGAGGTTTTTGATCCCCAGACGTCCTCGGTGCGCATAATTCCAAGTGAAATGTGTGATTTTGGCTATCGGCACAGTGTTTTTAAGACACAGGCGGGATCAGAAATGATCGTTCTTTCCGTCGAGTTGGCGTTTGATGCCCAGTGGTCAGCGAATTTAAGCTACAAAGAATTGGCCTTGGGATTTAAAGATTCTCAAGAGATAACGCCACAAGCTATTTTTGAGGCGGTTGTTGCTGCCCGTTCTCGCAAGCTTCCTGACCCGAAAGTATTGCCGAGCGCCGGATCTTTTTTCAAAAATCCGATCGTCACCCGGGAGGTTTTCCAACAATTGCTCGAGAAATTCCCAAGTATTGTTCATTATCCCTTATCGGGTGGTCGTGAGAAATTAGCCGCCGGCTGGCTCATTGACCAAGCGGGGTTAAAGGGGATGCGACACGGATTTGCCGGAACATACGAAAAACAAGCTTTGGTTTTGGTTAACCACGACGGTGCGGCCGACGGCCAGGCCTTGCTTGATTTTGCTTCCTTTGTACAAGACACGGTTGAGGAAAAATTCGGTGTACGGTTGGAACCTGAACCCGTGGTCTTGAAGTGAGCTATTTATAATTATCAAATTAGTCTTTTTCTTTTAAAGGGAAATAAACCATGCGAGTGACAACTCTTGAACAATTGGTCAAGGCCGGAGCCTTGAAGGATAAGCGCGTGTTCATCCGTTCTGATTTGAACGCTCCGCGTGATGAAAACGGCAACATTACAAATGAGGCCCGTTTGGTTGCCTCAGTGCCTGCCATTCGCATGGCCCGTGATGCGGGGGCTCGAGTGATGGTGGTAAGTCACTTGGGCCGTCCTAAGGAAGGCGAAAAGACCCCGGCTGACAGTCTCGAGAAGATTGCTCAACGCATGGCTGAATTATTAGGTAGCCCCGTTCGTTTGATTGACAATTGGGTTGACGGCGGCTTTGAAGTGGCTCCCGGTGAAGTGGTTATGCTTGAAAACTGCCGTTGCAACGTGGGCGAAAAGAAGTGCACGGAAGAGCTCTCTAAGAAGTACGGTGCGCTCTGTGACATTTTTGTAAACGATGCCTTCGGTACAGCTCACCGTGCTCAAGCATCGACCTATGGTGTGGCTCAGTACGCCGACGTCGTCTGCGCCGGTCCATTGATGGCAGCCGAAATTGATGCCTTGACCAAGGCCGTTGAAGAAGCTAAACATCCGTTGGTTGCCATTGTCGGCGGTTCCAAAGTGTCAACGAAGTTGACCATTTTGAATAACCTTGCTCAAAAAGTGGATCAGCTGATTGTGGGCGGCGGCATCGCCAACACATTCTTGATGGCTGCCGGCTACAAGGTCGGTAAGTCTTTGGCTGAGGCTGATTTACTTGACGAATGTAAGAAGATTTTAAAGACCTTGGAAGAGAAGGGCGCAACGCTTCCTTTGCCGACGGATGTTGTGGTTGCTAAGGAATTTTCTGAGACGGCAGAACATCGTACTTGCCGCATTGAGGATGTACAAGACGATGAAATGATTTTGGACGTAGGACCGGAAACGGCTCAAGCTTTAGCTGACATCTTGCAAAAGGCCGGCACGATTGTTTGGAACGGTCCGGTGGGCGTGTTTGAGATGGAGCCCTATTCTCACGGTACTGAAGTGATGGCTGAAGCTATTGCCAAGGCAACTGAAAACGGCGCTTTCTCCATTGCAGGTGGTGGTGACACGGTAGCCGCAGTTGGTAAATTTGGTATTTCTAACCGTATTTCCTACATCTCAACCGGTGGCGGCGCGTTCCTAGAGTTCTTGGAAGGCAAGATTTTACCTGCAATTGAAATTTTGGAAAAGCGCGCTCAATAGCTATTTTTAGTTTGAGCCAGAATCCCAGGACTCTATTTTTGACGGATCCTGGGATTTTTTGTCCTTAGAGGGTGCGCTTTGAAAAGTGTGCACTGTAAAAGCACAAGGTCTGTTTTTATTTGCATCACAAACAGAAGTCTTGTTTGTTAAACTGACCAATAACCGATTCAATATTCATGTCAGGGAACATAAAATGACAGTTAAATCAACATTAGCCGTTGATATGGGCGGACGTTATACGGGAATTTTCTCTTATACAACAGATTCAGGCTTTCCAAAAGCAAAAGAGGTTCGCGCTTATGTGCTTAATATGCCCGATAATGATGCCCTGACCTATAGCATGGCAGCCAGAACTCAGACCAGACACCGTATTCGGTCACAACAGCGATTCGTATTGGCTAGACGCCTGACGTACATATTGATTGAAGAGAAACTTAAAAGAAAGCTATCTCTTCGGGAAAAGGAGGCGATTTCGTCATTGCTTAGAAGACGAGGTTACTCAAGGCTTGAATCAGAGCTGGATCTTTCTGTACTACAAGGAGTTGAAAGCGGTTTTTTTAAGTATTTTTTGCCCAATTTTGATGAAGATGAAAATTTGTTAACGCAATGGACTTCTCTGACAGATGGCTATTTGCAAAATAATTCAGACTCAAGGAGGCAAATTCAGATATTCCTAGAGAGTTCAAAAGACTCTAAGGAGTTTCTAACCGTAGTTAAAAGTCAGCATCAAGACACAAAAGAGTATAAGAATGCACTTAAGGTCATGAGAGATGATGCAGAAAGCATGATCGAACAGAGCATGTTTGGGCATAAACACCGCCGCCTTTATTTGGAAGCCATCGCGCAAGACATTCCTCGTGACAGTCGTTTAAAACCAATTATTGAAGCTTTTTCTGGAGTTGAGAAATTTCATCATTTCATCGGAAACATCTCTAATTTACAGTTAAGAGCACTTCGTTGGTACTTTAATGATCCATCGATGAAAAATAATGTGTTCGACAAGGAACGGTTACAGTCGGTACTTGTTCGTGCGTATCAATTTTTCCATTATCCTAAAGATTTAACCCAACAACGAGATGAAGTCTTAAATGCTTATGAGGGATCGACTGATATTCTTGAGACATTGCAAACCCTGAATCCAGAACTGACGATTCCTCCTTACGAAGATCAAAATAACCGACGTCCGCCGTTGGATCAGACACTTTGGTTAAGCCCGAGATTACTTGATCAGCGCTATGGAGAAACATGGGAGATTTGGGTTCAGAACCTTCTTCGTTCTCCGTTATCCAAAGGGATTGATGAAAATTTGGATACAATTTTGATAACGACCGATCGCAAAGCTCGCTTATTAGAACGTCAAAGTGGTCGGCTGATTCATTACACCTCCCAAAAGTTGTATCACTCTTATGTTCTGCAACGTTTGTTGGATAGAACGGTCGAAAATGATGCCTATTTGCTCAAGACCCTTGTTTCATCTAATCGCGGAAACTCTAATGAAATTCATCAGGCGCAAGAACGACTTACTCGGGATTTGGGGTCACAGCACATTAAAAAATTTTTAGACTTTGTTCGTCAATACTATGATGAGGTTGATAAGGCCAAGCGAGGCTTATGGTTTATTGTTGAGAAGCCTTTGATGGAAAGAGCGGATATTCATCCGCCGATGAAAAATGACTCTGTGATACTGCGTTTGGTCGGTAATATTTTGTGTGTTTCAGACCTGGTTGATCTTAGTTTCTGGACACGAAAGGTAAAGGGGCAAAGCACGGTCAGAAGTCTTTGCACTGCGATTGAAAAAACAAGAAAAGAGTACGGAAACAGCTTCAATTATCTTTACCAAAGAGCCTTGTATCTGCAAAGCAAAGGCAAAAAACTTTCTGCAGAAGACAAGGATTTTATTAAGCTACAGTCGAATGTGTTACTGGTTAGTGATGTAATTGCTGAAGCGTTAGACATAAAAGAAGAGCAAAAACAAAAATTTGCCAATCCTTTCTCATTGGCTCAACTTTATAACATCATAGAAACAGAAAAAAGCGGCTTCATTAGTACCACGCTAGCAGCGGTGGATGAGAACGCTTGGAGAAATAATTTACAAGGTAAAGCTCGTTGCGTTCAATTGTGTGCTGACACAGTTCGCCCCTTTGATGGTGCGCTCAGAAACATTTTGGATAGACAAGCATATGAAATTGCTAAGTTAAAGGCAGAAGAATTACTTTCGACAGAATTGAAAAATCAAACAATTGATTTGGTTGTTTTATTAGAAAGTAACCAGTTTGCTTTTTCTGCGTCATTAGCTGAAGTTAAAAAGAGTGCTAACGCAGCGGCTATTAGACAAAAAGTGGCAAAAGCTCAGAAGCGTCAGCAAGATCGCTGGCTTAGCAAAGATGAACGTATCAAATCTGCGAGTAGAGGTCTTTGTCCATATACAGGGAAGAACCTTGGTGATAAAGGGGAAGTAGACCATATTATTCCAAGAAGTTTATCCATGAACTATATGGGATCTATTCTTAATTCTGAAGCGAACTTAATTTACTGCTCCCAAGAAGGTAATCAATTAAAGCTCAACGGTAGAAAAAAACTTTCCGATCTTGCAGATAATTATTTGAAAGTCGTATTTGGTACTGCTGATCGAGGTACTATTTGCGAGTATATTGAGAAGTCAGTATCAGAGTTGACAGATGCCAAGATTGTTCAATTTGAATTATTGGATCGATCCCAACAAGATGCAGTCAGACATGCTCTTTTTTTAGAGGATTTTTCTGAGGCTCGTAGAAGGATTATTCGCCTTTTAGGCAAGATTAATACTGCCCGAGTCAACGGAACTCAAGCTTGGTTTGCAAAGAGCTTTATTACTAAGTTGCGTGAGTTGACCAAAGAGTGGTGTGCTAACAATCAAATTACACTCGCTTTTGATCTATATAGGCTTGACGCTCAGACAGTCAGCCAAGACTACAGAAAAAAGTTTGCCTTGATCAATAAGGATTGGGCAAAACCTGATGATAAAAAACAACCTATTGCTTCTCATGCAATTGATGCGTTTTGTGTTTTTGCAGCTGCAAAAGACAAACGCAGTATTGCTAACGTCTTAGGCGTTTTTGATGAGGCAGCCGAAGAGCAAAATCTTAAGAAAATTGCTCGGTTGATGCCTTCCGAAGTCAATCTTATTTCTCCCAAGCGAAAGTCTATTTTGGATAAGAATGAGGTAGGTTCGCGAGCATTAATGAAAGAAGGGATTTTTGCAGAACATTTCTTACCAATATTAGTCAGAGGCGATGATTGTCGAATTGGTTTTGATTGGTCTGAATCTGGATCCGTTAAAGTAAAAGATTCTGATAAGCTTTTTGGTGTTCTAGACGGATTATTAAAGCAATCTCAAAAACGTTCAGTAAATGGATTTGAGACCTATACGGTGGATCGGATAAAGGCATTTGAATTGTTGCATGATGTCTTTATTCGTCCTTGTTCTCAAAAGATGCTTGAGCAGGCAGAAGTCTTAGAGAAGCTTCACTATATTACACAAAATATATCTGTGGCTTCCGTCTATGATGCTGTTAACCGTCAATTTAAATGTCGTGAAGAAATTCTTAAAGATAAAGATTTTGACATAAAAGTAGATTTGGGCAACCGTTTTGGTTCCGCTAAGGGAAAGATTACTTTACCGGCTAAACGCGAGTGGGAAAAACTTGTAAATCGACCGGAACTCAAGAATCTAATCGGAGATAAGTTGTCTGATAAAGGTTCAGAGAAAACCCCTGATGGTGAAACTCTCATTTACGATATTTTCCGCTCGATACCAGTGCAGAAACTTTCGCATAAAGCAACAAGAAGAGTATGGAGTCTGCCTAAGATTCCGTCTATTTCAAGTGGAGTTCGAATCAAGCGAAAGGATAGTAACGGTAATGATATTTATCAACTGTATATGCTCAATGACACTAAGTGTAAGGGCTTTGTTGTCAATGGAAAGGGCGTGATTGACTGGAGCTCAGATTTAGTTGCTGACCTTTATAAGCAACCTACGTTAACCATTCTGAATGGTAGATATTTAAAGGCAGATCAATATGTCCGGATGGATCAGTGGTATGAAGTTGATTGTGGTCGAGATGATATTATTGTCAAAATGTGTCCAGGCACAAGCCGGCGGCGATATATCGAGATTACTCAATCGAAAAAACAATTTGAAGATTGGACTGGTTATATATCTGGAAGCTTCTGGAACTATCCTGTAACGATCAAACTCAGTTCTCAACAGATAACCAATTTTGTCAAAAATTCACAAATGCCTCTGTTAGGTAAACCTAGAAGTGGACAAATTACGGTCATAACTTTAGGTAACACACTGAAATATAGGTATTGTGTTAAGTCAAAGAACTCAATGATGAATGAAGCATATCAAAAAGCTTATTTAGCTCATTTTAAGCAATGAGACATTTAACTATCGCTAATTATGGAACGTTTCTCGGTGTATCCGGTCAGCGTCTCATTATTGAAGAAAAGGGAGAGATTATCCGTGAGGTAGCCCTCTCCCGCCTTCGAACTATTACTGTTTGTAAAGCAGGAATTGCATTATCCAGCGCACTGGTTCAAGCTTGTGCGTTGAGAGGGATTCGTTTGTTTTTTAATGACTGGCGAGGACAGAATGTGGCCGCGGTGGTTGGAATGAATCAGCATGCAGTAGTAGCTTTACGAAAGAAACAGTTTCAATTTATTGATAGTCCATCATGCAAAGAAGTAGTTAGAGAGTGGGTTCGCTGTAAGCTTCTCAATCAGAGAGCCGTGATTCTTTATTTTTCTAAAAGCCTACTTAAAGTCAATCCGAAGCTAGCGTTGAATTTGCGATCACATGCATTTCGTATATCCAATTTAGTTTCCCGTTTAAATACCTTTGAACTTTCTGATGATTGGAATAATCATCTATTGGGTTTTGAGGGGGCTGGTGCAAGGATTTATTGGGAAAGTTTGCTTGCATCGGGTCTTGTTCCATCGTCTTTTTCTAGAAGAGAAGGAAGAGGCTCTTTGGAGATAACAAACCAGTGTCTTAATTATGGTTATGCTATTTTGGCTTCGTACGTATGGTCTTCCTTAGATAATGCGGGTCTTGAGGTTTATGCCGGGCTTTACCACGCGGATAGACCTGGTAAACCATCGCTTGTTTTAGATGTTATGGAAGAATATAGAGCTTGGGTGGTTGACAGGAATGTCATAAAAATGAGGTCAGCTCTTGGGAAGGAAAAGGCGATTACTCCTGCTTTGAAAAAACAGTTAACAAATTCTATTCATCAAACAATGAATGACCTCTACCCTTACAAAGGAAAGAAACTCAAGTTGCAAACTATTATGCAGCGTCAAATTTACCGCTTTTGCTCTTGCATAGTGAAAGATAATCGATATCGCGGTTACCACTTTAAATGGTGATTCAAATGGGAATGTTCGGAAAATATATAGTGTGTTACGATGTTGAGGACAATAAAAGGCGGAGTAAGTTTTTTGATTTTTTAAAAGATATTGGCTTATTTCCAGTTCAAAAGTCAGTCTTTTATGGTGATTTAAATGCAGCGGAGCTTCGTTCTCTTAAAACAGCTGCGAGAAAAATGTTAAAGTCTGAGACTGATTCTTGTATATGGGTAGCATGTTCTCTTGAGCCAAACGAGTTTAAACAATTTATTGGCTATAAGGACTTCGAGTACGTTGAGGCTGACGGTCATGATACTCTCTAGCGTGCCAGTGAGTCTTTTAAGACAGTATTGCTTCTGCCCAAGAATTCCCTATTTTTTACTCGTTAAGGGAATTCAGCCAGGGGAAACACCGTGGATGAAGCAAGGAGAATCCTATCATGAGAAACAAACCTTACTAAATAAACGTCGCTCATTTGAAAGATATGGTTTAGATGGCAATATTCGAATTGAACACAGAGTCTCCCTTCGTAGTGAGCTGCTGAGACTCCATGGAATTTGTGATGCCATGTTGTTTAAGGATGACCAGCCCGTGGCTATAGTTGAGTTTAAAAGTCGAGTAAAAACTAAGCTCAATATGGGTGAGATTATTCAAATGGCTGCTTATAGTATGATTTGCGAAGTGGAATTTGGAAGACAAATTTCTTTTGGTTATATTCTTTCTGGCGATAAAGGAAAGGTAAAACCAGTGTCTATTAACCCAGAAACTAAACTCAAGGTATTACAAGTTCGCGATGCGCTTATTGCGCAATGTGAAGAATGTTTATTACCAGATAGCTCAGCAAGTATTCTGCAGTGTGGGCAGTGTGAATATCTGAATTTTTGTGCTGATCGACTGTAGAAATAAGTAAACCCGGATGACAGAGTCAGTAGCCGGGTTCAATCTTAATTTTTAGTGATTTCAGCTCACTTAAAAAGTGACTTCATTCGTTGGATATGTGAATTTTACAAGAGCTTAAATTGAAATATCAAGCTTCTATGAAGCAATTTTCGAATAAAACCGCCATTTTTTTGCAAAATGATACTATTCGAAAAAGGAACATTGCCACAGCCCCTCAAGCCCTATTAAACAGGGGGAAGAGGAGCTGTTTCAATTAAACACTATCCAACGAATAACTGAAACTATTCCCGACACGTGAAGCAGGTTATAACGCTGCCGGTTTCAATTAAACACTATCCAACGAATAACTGAAACAGGAAGTCTCCAGTAGTGAAGGAGCGACGCAAGACAGTTTCAATTAAACACTATCCAACGAATAACTGAAACCTGCAGTTGTTCGATGTACTTTGCCGCTCGATCACGTTTCAATTAAACACTATCCAACGAATAACTGAAACATGTAAAGACTGCGGTTAAGACCGCCACGACCGCGTTTCAATTAAACACTATCCAACGAATAACTGAAACATCAAATCAATGACTTAGCTAATTCCCAAAACTCAAGTTTCAATTAAACACTATCCAACGAATAACTGAAACTGTTTCCAATCACGGGCAGGGCGTAGGCTTCAATTGTGTTTCAATTAAACACTATCCAACGAATAACTGAAACTTCTGCCCCTCAGACTAAAGCGTTGGTCGCCTTTCAGTTTCAATTAAACACTATCCAACGAATAACTGAAACATTGCTGCGCCAGTTGTGCCTTCTCTGCCGGAGTGTTTCAATTAAACACTATCCAACGAATAACTGAAACTCGTGAAAACGGGGGCTTTGCTTTCGGCCATTGGTGTTTCAATTAAACACTATCCAACGAATAACTGAAACATCGAGCGCAGAAAGCAGCTCGAACCGCTGAATATAGTTTCAATTAAACACTATCCAACGAATAACTGAAACTACACGCCTGAAAAGTACGTCGAAGCAATTCAAGCAGTTTCAATTAAACACTATCCAACGAATAACTGAAACCTTGTTCAGCCGTCCCCGCAATCGTGAGCTTGTTTGTTTCAATTAAACACTATCCAACGAATAACTGAAACCTACTCGTTTTTACTAATCCTTAACATATCTATTATGTTTCAATTAAACACTATCCAACGAATAACTGAAACGAGGAAACGACTGGTACACAAGTCTTATTTGCGTTGGTTTCAATTAAACACTATCCAACGAATAACTGAAACCTGGCGAAGAGAGCGTAAAGATTCGTGACGGCATGTTTCAATTAAACACTATCCAACGAATAACTGAAACAGATCAGCATTTCCGCTCTCTTTTGCATACTCGATGCGTTTCAATTAAACACTATCCAACGAATAACTGAAACCCGTCAAGTTCTCAATGGCTTTTTCAAGGCTCATTGTTTCAATTAAACACTATCCAACGAATAACTGAAACAGGCCATCAGTGCACACTTAAGCACGTGCTGATGCGGTTTCAATTAAACACTATCCAACGAATAACTGAAACATGTTGTAAGCAAGACTTGTGAAAGCGTCATATTCGTTTCAATTAAACACTATCCAACGAATAACTGAAACAACTTCTCACGAAGTGTAGTCATAATAGCTCACTGTTTCAATTAAACACTATCCAACGAATAACTGAAACAAAACATCATCATCAGCATCAGTACCTTGCGCATAAAGTTTCAATTAAACACTATCCAACGAATAACTGAAACCTGGCGCCACGCGATGACAAGAGCGGGTGTGACCTGTTTCAATTAAACACTATCCAACGAATAACTGAAACAATAGGTAGCTTAGAAATTATTGTTTTTATTTTTCAGTTTCAATTAAACACTATCCAACGAATAACTGAAACCGCAAAGCCCACATGCGAGAATAATCAAGCCGACAAGTTTCAATTAAACACTATCCAACGAATAACTCAAACTTAATTAAAAGAAATCAGTTATGACGCATAATCTCGATGATCTTTTCATCGGTTTGCTGCATCCCCTTGGTAATCATCGCACCAAGGTTATCAATTGTTTGTTCGACATCGGCAGAGACGATTCCCTGACCTTCAACGCCGTGACCAGCGAGTGCTAAGAAGCAGCATTTATAAGCTGTCTGCGCAGCCGTATGAACCTTCATGGCGCAGGTGGACTTGGCACCGTCGCAAACCATGCCGGAAGTGTCACTGATCACGTTGTTGATGGCCATGCAGCATTGCTCAAATGTACCCGAATTAAGGTAAACGAGAGCCATCGCTACGGCCGAAGAGGTTGCAGTGTTGCCGCAGAAAGCGGACAGAGACGGGTAGTGCGATTTAATGTAAATGGCTCCCAGGTGCGAGAGAATGAGTGCTCGAGCCAATTTTTCATCGTCAGCTTTAACGTACTCAGCCATTTTGACAACAGGAATGGTTGCCGTGATACCTTGATTGCCGCTACCATAGTTACTCATGGCAGGCAGTGTCGCGCCGCCCATTCGCGCGTCAGAGGCTGCAGCTGTGCAGGCGGCCATATTGTTGATTAAGTCAGAACTCAAAATGCCGGCTTTGATTTGTTCGTTAATGGTTCGGCCAAGTTCAAGACCATATTCATTTGCCAAGCCTTCAGCGGCCAAAGCCATATTGATATCACGTGCCTGGAGAATAAAAGCGATATCCTCAAAGGGAGCTTTCAATGCGAAATCATAGATAGCCTTTAAGTTGATTTCTTCTCCGCCCACAGCGCTTTGTCCTTCCGCATTGGTACTAATAGAGGGTTCTTTTTTGAAAACAACTTCACCATTTTTTCGTTCTTCAACAATACCGGTATGGTCACCTTGGACGGTTACTTGCGCGGAATCACTTCCGGCATACGCAGTGGCGCTGCAGTAGACGGCATCAGGGCTATCGGCTCTTTCAATGCTGACGCAACCGTTTTCAATCATTGTCATGGCTTCTTTCACATGAGCGGGTGTAACGGTTGCCAATACTTCAAGCCCGGCGTCAGGATTGCCGCCCAAAGCGCCGACAGCAGCGGCGATGGGAAGACCGATTTGACCGGTTCCCGGCACAAAAACACCCATGGCATTTTTGTAGAGATTGTCACTGACTGCGACAGAAAGACGTTCAGGCTTTTTCCCTAAAAGTCTGGCGGCATGGGCTGCGGCATAGGCGATGGAAGTTGGTTCCGTGCAGCCTAAAGCGGGTTGAACTTCCTTTTTGATAATCGCGATAAAGTGTTCCCACTGTCGCATGTCTTTCTCCTTATGAGTCAATGGGCGCAGAACCGTGAGATTTTGCGCCCATTGTTAAATGATTATTGAATCGCTTTTTGCTCGCCTTTCTTTTTCTTTAAGAACTTTGAAACGGCGATGATGGCAGTCGGAATTAAAGCAAACCCGATACCGCAAAGCAAAATCGTTGTCAGGTGGTCACGAATAAAAGGCATGTTGCCAAATAAGTGACCGGCCCAAACTAAACCGTAAACCCATGCAAAAGCACCCGTGATGGAATAAAACTCAAAGCGCCAAACCGGCATGGAAGCGGCTCCGGCAATTAACGGAGCAAATGTTCTGACGATGGGTACAAAACGGGCGAGAAAGATAGTTTTCCCGCCGTGGAGTAAATAGAACTGATGCGTTTTGTTAAGGGCTTCTTGGTCAATCCAGCTGATCGAGCCATCGTAGATTTTATGGCCAAGCCAAGAACCGATATAGAAGTTGGACGTATTGCCGAGAATAGCTCCAAGTGTGACAACCCCCGTAAGCCACCAGGGATCAATTGCCCCCGTTGCTGTCACGGCGCCGGCAACAAACAAAAGTGAATCACCCGGTAAAAAGGCCATGACCACAATCCCTGTTTCCAGGAAAAAGATCATGAACATGATGATATAAATCAGAATGCCGTAATCGTTGGCGATCGTAATTAAAAAGCGATCGGCGTTGGTAAACAAATCAATGAATAAAGACCAGTCCATAAACGGGGGAGCCAATCAAAATAAGGTTATTTTTATTAATTTAACGTTGGAGAGTTTACTCATTTTTAGACCAGTTTTAAAGAGGTTGGAACGTACGAATTTGTTAGGCCGTATGTCAGCTTGAAAGAGCGAATTTCGAACACACAAAACCCAGCATAAAATCCAATGCTACAATCCCGTCATTATGCAAGTACTGAATAACACAGAACATTCCCCAAAAAGAGCGATTAAAGAGCTCTCGGATCAATTGGTCAGTCAAATAGCCGCCGGTGAAGTGATTGAACGCCCGGCCTCCGTTCTCAAGGAGCTTGTCGAAAATGCCATTGACGCGGATGCCACCCGCATTGAGGTAAGACTGGAGTCGGGAGGGATAAAGCGGTTGACGGTGACAGACAATGGTCGGGGAATTGCCAAGGAAGAGTTGCCTTTGGCCCTAAAGCGACACGCAACCAGCAAAATCCGAGATCTAAACGAACTTGAACACGTTTTGAGTTTGGGGTTTCGTGGTGAAGCGTTGGCTTCGATTGCCTCGGTGAGCGCGCTGACATTAACGTCCAGAACACAGGATCAATCCTGTGCATACAGCATTCATGAAGGTGAGGTGGACGTTGCGGCCGGTACACAAGGCACCAAGGTGGAAGTGGAGGATTTGTTTTTTAAAACGCCCGCGCGTCGAAAATTTTTAAAGTCGGAGGCAACGGAAGCGGCGCATTGCAAAATGGCTTTGGAGCGAATCGCTATCGCCCACCCGACGATTGAATTTCGTCTTGTCAATAACGGTAAGCCGGTTTTGGTCTTACCCATTGAAGAAAGCCGATCGCGCGTCAACCGGATATTGCCCGATGAGTTTGCTCGTGCGCAACGGGAAGTCTATGCGGAAACGGCTTCTGTGCGTGTTTATGGATGGGTAGGATTGCCAACGGCCGGCCGTGCCCGAACCGATGCTCAATATTGCTATGTCAACGGTCGTTTTGTTCGTGACAAACTCTTAGCCCACGCAGTCAAAGGTGCCTATGCCGATGTGCTGCACAATCAGTTGCAACCGATGTACTGTTTGTTTGTAGACATCGATCCCGTGAAGGTGGACGTTAATGTTCATCCGACAAAAAGTGAATTGCGCTTCAGGGATTCTCAGTGGGTTCACCAGTTTGTGATGCACGCGGTTCAGAACGCTTTAGCTCCTGCCTTATCGGCAATGGAAAGTGATGCTGGTGCTTCAGATCAATCTCAACCGCACACTCAAACGGTGCAAAAACCGATATCGGAGGGGACGGGCTCAACTCATGCCCGCGCATTTGAGTTGCGTTCCCAAGCCGCACCGGCTTATGAACCGTCGCAATTGAATCGGTACTTAGACTTTTATCAGACTAAAGCAGAACCGTCTCGAGGGCGTGTTATTCCGGACACTGTTCAAGCTATCCGCTCGGGTACGGCGTTTACTCAGGCGCATGATCAGGAGCAACTGACTTATCCCTTGGGAAGAGCTTTAGGGCAGGTTGGCGGCGTATTCATTGTGGCCGAAAACGATCACGGTATGGTGCTTGTGGATATGCACGCAGCGCATGAGAGAATCGTTTATGAAAAATTAAAAGCACAGATGGACGCTCAAACGCTTGCTGTTCAGCAACTTTTAATTCCGCTTGTGTTTCAAGCTGATGCTGAAGAAATGGCAACCTTTGAAGACAATCAGTCATTGCTTTTAAATCTTGGTATAGAGTTGGAAATTGCCTCTCCTACACATCTGCGATTGCGAGCTGTTCCCGCTGCATTGGCTACCGATATTGAAAAAACCGGAGAGGCGCTGATCACGGAGTTGTTGACCGACATTAAAAAGTTTGGGTCCAGCAATTTGGTGGAAGAAAAACGCAACGAAATTTTGGCCACTATGGCTTGTCACGGTGCAGTGCGGGCACATCGATATTTAAGCATCGATGAAATGAATGCGCTTTTGCGTCAAATGGAGCAAACTGAGCGCATTGATCAATGCAATCACGGTAGACCGACTTGGGTGCAGATGTCCATGTCTGACTTAGATAAGCTTTTTATGCGGGGCAAATAATGGCTAAGGCTGTTTTATTGTTGGGACCGACAGCAAGTGGGAAAACAGCTTTAGGTATAAAGCTCGCCCATACATTTAATGCCGAGATCATTTCCATAGACTCGGCCTTAGTGTATCGGGGTATGGATATCGGAACAGCAAAACCCACCGAAGAGGAAAAAGAAGGCGTTCCTCACCACTTAATTGATATTCGTGATCCCTTCGACAGTTACAGCGCAGCCGATTTTTTTAAAGATTGTGAAAGATTGATTGCTGAGATTTCAGCTCGAGGCCGCCTGCCTTTAATAGTCGGTGGTACGATGCTTTACGCTAAGGCGCTCAAAGAGGGCTTAAATCAAATGCCTTCCAGTGATCTGAATGTGCGTGAAGAGATCGAACGACAAGCGAGGCAATTCGGCTGGCCGGCCATGCATGAGAAACTGTCTGAAGTGGATCCCCAGACCGCACACAGACTTCATACGACGGATGCGCAACGTATCAGTCGAGCTCTTGAAGTGTACCGACAAACAGGTAAGCCGATTTCTTTTTATCAAAGCCAGCAAAATAAAGGATCAGATCACACTTTCCTGACGCTGGGGCTCTTACCTAAGAATCGGAAACTTTTGCACGAGCGCATTGAAAAGCGCTTTTTAATGATGATCCAAGCGGGCTTTCTTGATGAAGTCAAGCGCCTAATGGCCGATGAGCGTTTCGATCGGCAAAGTCCCTCCATGCGAGCTGTCGGCTATCGTCAGGCTATCGACTATCTGCTCGGAGAGATTGATTACGATCGATTCGTTTTGGCTGGAATCGCAGCCACTCGCCAATTAGCCAAGCGCCAGATGACATGGATGCGTTCGATGCCGCAACTGGTGACAATTGATCCGTTTGAAGAAGACGCTAATGGTTTGGCAACCGAACGCATCAATGAATTTTTGAGCCCAAACTAAAAGTTTACCGCCCGGTCAGGCGGCAAGCTTCAAACATCAATCCTTCAGATAATATTCGACGGTGGTAACCACCCGAACGCGTTTAATGTAGGGCGTGTTGCTGTCTCGGTCATAAATTGAGAATTGTCCCTGAGACGCTCGCCTGATTTTCCCTAATTCACTATCGCTGTCTTCGGCAAATTTTTGAGCGGTGGATCGGGCGTTTTTAGTGGCTTCTTCAACCATTTCCGGTTTAATGGAGTTCAGACCGTTAAAGGAAAATTGCGTACGGTAGTTCTGCGTAAAGAGAACCCCCTTTTGAATCAATTCGCTCTGGTTACCCATGGCTTTCAAAACCGTGTCAACATCGGTGGTTGCCACAGAAACGGCCATTTCCATACGGTATCGTTCGGGCGGTAGGTTATTGCCGTAAAAGTCAGCATGCAGATCCTGGACAGAAGGAGTGCCCTGAGAGATATCTTGAGCTTTTATGCCCTGGCTGATTAAAAAATTTCGGATTTCTTCGCTTTGTGTTTGCGCTTTTTCATAGAGCGCACTCAAATCGTTGCCGGTGACGCGGAAGGTGACAGGCCAGATGACGTAATCGGCTTGAACGTTTCTTTCAGCCAGTCCTTTGACGGTAACGACACGATCACGATCGACAAAATGGTCAATACCGGCCTTTAGAGAAATGCCGACAGAGGCGATACCGATGGCCACACAGACGCCGGCGATTAAATTTTGTTGAACACTCATCTGCTTCTCCTTTAACCATTGCTCTTAGAAAACATGATAGGGAACAGAGGATGGTTCAGGGAAGAAAATTTTCAAATTGTTTTGAATTTAACAAAAGCTTTGATATTTTGTCTTTTTGACTAATCGCCTGAAAAATTCAGAACTTTTTTTGAAGATTCAAAGGAGAGGCAAAGTCTTTTGAGCGTCTGTCTCTCCTTTTTGATTAAGAAGCCATTTCAGCGGCTTTCTTGGCGACCGCTTCTTCTTCCTTAGTACGGGTTCGGGCAACATAAAGCGCAGTTACGGCAAGTGCAACTCCGGCCAAGAAGAGCCCAAGGGCTGTCATGCCCCAGAAGCCGTACGCGGCAAGCGGCGTGCTGAATGGTTCGCCAATGAAGGCCATGTAGTAGCCGCCGAAAAGTCCTACGCCCCAAAGCAATACGCCATAAATGACCATCGGCCAGAATGTGACCCGATAACCTCTTAATGCAAAGGAGCTCACGCATTGCATGGCATCAAAGACGTGATAAAGGATGCCAAAGAGAATAAGCGAAAAACCGATGCGAATAACGGTTTCGTCGCTTGTGTAAAGTGAGAGCAAAAAGCTTCTGCCAAAAAAGAGAGACAAAGCGACAATGGAGGCGACCGATACGGCAATAGTCAGACATTTTTTTGTTGCCTTTTCAGCGACGCTGGGCCAACCAGCCCCCAAGCACTGGGAGACCAAGACCGTGCAGGAAATCCCGATTGCAAGCGCAAGCATATAGCACAGACTTGTGATGTTGGCGACAATCTGGTGCGCTGAAACCGTGACGGCTCCAAAGCGCGAAATGAAAATGGCCATCAACGTAAACGAGCTCACTTCAAAGAAGGTCGACAGTCCAATCGGAATACCGATTTTCAGTTGCGCCCACATGGCTCGAGGATCCGGACCGTAGAAGCGTTTGCAGCGCATGAGCTGGTAGAAAGAATCTTTCTTCCAAACGTAGATATAAACGAAGAACGAAAGCCAGGTCAGAATCGTAGAAGAGACGGCAGCGCCGGCGCCGCCCAATGCGTCAAATCCCAGCCAGCCATACATGAATACCGCATTTAAAGGCGCTTTGAGCACCAGCATGGCCAAAGAAACGTACATCGTCACCTTGGGACGGGAGACAGCGGCATTCAATGCGATAAAAGCGCGTCCGCCCATAGCCGCGGGCAACCCCAGCATGCTGATCAAAAGATACTGAGAGGCCATGGTCTTTACCGGGCCTTGGGCTTGAGCCAGATTGGTCCAAATGTCCGTGCAGCCTAAAAGCGGCATGCCGATAAAGCATAGGAAAAAAGCAAGCCAGAGACACTGAGACAGTTCAAAACCGATTTTCTCGAATTTGCGTGCGCCGAAATGGTGTCCGGCCAACGGGCTCATGCCTTGAAGAATACCGACAAGCCCCATGAAAACCATAATCATGGAAGCAAGCCCCAAAGCAATGGCGGCCAAGTGATCTGCGCCTAAATGGCCGGCCATGATCGTGTCGATGGTGCCGCCGCCCACAATGGCGATATTGGCAACGAAAATGGGGCCGGCCAGTTTAGCAATGGCACGACCGGAAATATCAGGTGGGGTCAGACGTTGCGGAAGCGGATGACTCATTATTCACCTTTTTTGTATAACACAAAGCGTTCACGGTCTCGCGGACGACTGTAGCGACCGAGAACGGAGGATTCTTCTTGAGAACTGTCTTTAAAGGCCTTGTCGGTCGTGAAAACGAAACGACAGGTGTTGTCATCTTTAAAAGTCAGTCCGTAGTAAGTAAAGAGGATCTCTTTGACAGGATCGACCTCCTGAATGCTCAGACAATCACGGTTTTTAGCGTGAGCCGATAAGTCTGTTGTGACTTCATGGACAAGTGGTTCGTAGCTGCGAGCACGGTCAATGACCGGTTCAAATAAATAAACCGTGGTGATGCTAAGAGCGGTGATGCCGGCGGCGGCAAGCCACGGCCCCTTCCAAGCCACCACTTGTGAGTGATTCATGCGCCACAAAACAAGAGCAAGCCATCCTAAAAGCGTGACAAAGCAGAGTACAAAAAGCAATCCGTGAAGCGAGGGGATAAGTCCCGGCGCCAAATTCACAATGGACTTAGACATCTTGGGTGGCCACCCGGTTTGCCAGGCAAAGAAATAAAGCCATATGGTGATCAGAGCCAATGTGAAGACGGTTGCCGAGAACCAATCGAGGATATTTTCACGAGATCGTTTGGCTGACAAGAGACCGAAGGCGGCCAGGATGCAAAGCGGAACGGTCAAAAGCATCAGGAAGCGTTCACCGGACAGGTGACCGGCGGCAGAAAACACCAAAAATCCGATGAAAATCCAGAGCGGCATTTTGATGTGTGTGCGGTCCAGTTGCTTTCTGAAGGCATAGAGGCCCAAAAGGGCGAAAGGCCACAACGGCCAAAGAAACCAAATAAAGTTTTCCAGCATCCAGTGAACTTCGGAGCTTGCAATAAGACCGAAAAAGCTCAATTGCGTTTGCCACCAGATATCAAACCAAGCGTCAACCGTTTCAATGGCGACGGCGACGGCCAAAATAGGCCAGATGAAAAAGGTTGCGCAGGCCGCCACAATAATGAGTGTGGCTCGATTGATAAAAGGCGTTTCATAGGCATGCACCCGTGCGTGAATGAAAAGCGCAATGATCAAAAGACAGATGCCTGCAAATAAATTAGAGGCAAGAACAGCGGCGCCGACCGTTACACCGGTTAGAAGCGGGGCTAAAACATCTCTTCGCAAAGTCCATGCTAAGGAAAAGAAAAAAGCTGCAACGATGGCTAAAAGCGCCGTTTCAACGTAAAGTTGCCGAATCGGAACAAAAAGACCGAAGGTTGCGACAAACATAAGCAATGCCGCATCGGCGACAACCCGACCGTAATCAATAGGCGAGGCTTCACCGCCGAACGCTAAAACAACAGGCTGAGCTTCTGAGCGACGGGCAAGGTACCAAGTCCCATACCAAATGCTTGAAGTTGCAATGGCAAACCAAACCAGAACACTTAAGCGGCTTGCGCTGGCTTCGGAGAAAAGCGGTCCGAAAATTTTGGCAAAAAGAGCCGATACCCATAAAGACAGAGGGCCATCGGTCACATAGGCGTTCTCTCCCAATTGCGGCAAAAGCCAGCCGACCGCATCGCTTTGCAGCATCGAGTGCACAAGCGCAAAACTGGTCAGCTCATATGAACTCCAAAAGTCGCGTGACAGCAAGCCCGGAATAATGAATACAACCAAAAGGGCCAGAAGTGCCATACGAGGCAACTTCCGAGCCGAAGCAGCCGAGGCAACAATCGGGGAGGGACGTTCTTCAAACATGTGAATAGGCTAATGAATTTGACTTAGCTATTGTAACGAAAAGAGGCAGTCCATATATGACAGACTGCCTCTGTTTGCGAGAAACTTTCAAAGAGAAAATTACTTCGCAGCCTTCTTGCCGAGGTTAGCGTACTTGGCGCGGAATTTTTCCACGCGGCCGGCTTCAACGATGCGCGTTTGAGCGCCCGTGTAGAAGGGGTGGCTTTCAGAAGACGTATCGAGCTTGACGAGCGGATAGGTCACGCCGTCGATTTCAACCGTTTCTTTGGTTTGAGCGGTTGACTTGATGATGAACGTCTTGTTGATGGACAAATCGCAGAAGGCCACTTCGCGATATTCGGGGTGAATACCTTGTTTCATTTGTAAAGTTTTCCTAAAAAATAATCGGCCGCCCTGAGAGCCTTGCGCACGAGCCCGGTTAACCAAGGTCTTACCGCGGGCATGCGTCTCCACGTTCCGACAGAGAAGCGGAATTATCCAATAAATTCCTATAAACATCAAATTTTTGCAAAACTGTTAAGGTGCCTAAACAAAGAAATCTCAAAACAGTCCCAATACTCCCAGCAAGGGATTCTGAAGTTCTTTTCATCATCTCAAAACGCTGAGAACCAGTTAATCAAACAAGTCCCCTGCGTTCGTCACTGTCGACTAATTCTTTGATTTGCTAATGTAAGTTCCGGAGAGCGCTGAATCTTATCGATTAATATAGGTACGGGATATTGTTGAAAAAAGATCTCGCGCATCATTGTTGCCGCCTCTAAGGCTCTACGATTGCCAAGTGTTACGTAAGAGCGATCGGCAATATGTTTTAAGAACATTAGTATTAAAAAATAAAAGTCAACCTTTATGTCTATTTTTTCTTTGAGCATCTTCCTATAATCTGCGCCTGTATTAAATTCAAAGAAAGGAAAGCGCCATGGCTCAACAAAAAGAGGCGGGTGCTCTCAAACTCTGGGCTCCGGTAGCAGGCCTTACCTTATCGGCTTTTATCTTTAACACGTCTGAATTCATTCCAATTGGTCTTTTAAGCGACATTGCCCGTGATTTTCAAATCACAGAATCTCAGGCCGGTATGATCATCACTGTCTACGCTTGGATTGTGACGGTTTTATCTCTACCTTTGATGCTTTTAGCCTCAAAAGTTGAATTTAAAAAATTGCTTTTGGGCATTCTTGGCTTATTCGTCGTGAGTCATTTTTTGTCAGCGGTTGCGCCAAGTTTTATTACGCTGATGCTTTCAAGAGCGGGTGTTGCCTTCTCGCACTCTATTTTCTGGTCTATCGCTTCTCCATTGGCTGTGCGCATTGCCCCTCAAGGCAAACGTGCCACCGCATTAAGCCTCGTTGTAACGGGGACGGCCGTTGCCATGATTGCCGGTCTTCCTTTGGGCCGTATGGTTGGTCTTTACATGGGGTGGCGGGCCACCTTTTTCTCAATCGGTTTAGTGGCTTTGGCAGTGGCCATATTTTTGTTATTTATATTTCCGCGCGTGCCCGCCAATACCCAGGGTTCTTCAGTGGCAAAGTTACCGGGTATTTTGAAAAATCCGGCTTTAATCGGAGTATACGTCCTGACAGCCTTGATCTTTACGGCTAACTTTACCGGGTACAGTTATATTGAACCATTCATGGCGCAGGTCGCGCATATGCCTGAGAGCGAAATCACCTTCTCGTTGACCTTGTTTGGAGTGGCAGGGATTATTGCCAGTATTTTCTTTTCTCGTTGCTATGAGCGACATCCCAAATTCTTTTTTGCAACCGGTACGTTTGGTGTCGGCATTTTTCTGGCGTTAATGGAATTGTCTTCGGCACACATCTGGTCTGCCATGCTTTTGTGTGTTTTTTGGGGGATTGCCTTCACAATTTTTGGTTTGGTCTTTCAGTCTGTTGTGATTCGGTTAGAACCGCAATCCACACCTATCGCCATGTCAATTTATTCAGGCATTGCCAATGTCGGGATCGGTAGCGGTGCGCTGGTGGGCGGCTGGGTCTGCGCAGTCCCGGCTATTGAATGGATCGGTTATGCGGGCGCGGCCTTTGCTTTTTTGGGCGGAATCATTTGCTTTGCAATGATTAGGCGTTTTCTTGGTTGAGGTTAAAAAAAAACGGCTCTCCGGTTGATTGGGAGAGCCGTTTTCAAAAGTTTTATTAAGTTTAGCCGCCACGACGCATTAAGTCGAAGAAGTCGGCATTGCTCTTGGTTGCTTTTAAGCGTTCGAGCAAGAATTCCATCGCTTCGACTTCGTCCATGTCGCTCAAAAGTTTTCTCAAGATCCAGACCTTTTGTAAAACATCCGGCTTCAAAAGCAGTTCTTCGCGGCGGGTGCCGGAGCGCAGAACATTGATAGCCGGGTAAATGCGTTTTTCGGCCAAACGACGTTCCAAATGCACTTCCATGTTGCCGGTGCCTTTGAATTCTTCATAAATCACATCGTCCATACGGCTACCGGTATCGACCAAGGCGGTGGCGATAATCGTCAGAGAGCCGCCTTCCTCAAGATTGCGGGCAGCACCGAAAACGCGCTTGGGGCGATGCAGGGCGTTAGCGTCCACGCCGCCGGATAGCACGCGGCCGGAGGTGGGCATCACGTTGTTATAAGCACGTGCCAAGCGAGTGATGGAGTCGAGCAAAATAACCACATCTTTCTTGCTTTCGGCCAAACGTTTAGCTTTTTCGATAACCATTTCGGTCACTTGCACGTGGCGAGAAGCCGGTTCATCAAAGGTACTGGCGACCACTTCTCCCTTAACCGTGCGCTGCATTTCAGTGACTTCTTCAGGACGTTCGTCAATGAGCAGAACAAAAAGCACGCAGTCGGGATGGTTCGCTGTGATGGCATGGGCGATGTGTTGCATCAAGACGGTTTTACCGCTCTTGGGCGAAGCGACAATCAAGGCACGCTGACCTTTACCGATCGGGGCGATCATGTCAATGACGCGGCCGGTTAAATTCTCATCTCCTCTGATATCACGCTCAAGCACCAGGTGTTCATTCGGAAAGAGCGGGGTGAGGTTTTCAAAAAGCATGCGATGCTTTAAGTTTTCCGGCGGTTGACCGTTTACCTTTTCAACTTTGACAAGGGCGAAATAACGTTCGCCTTCTTTCGGAGTGCGCACTTCACCTTCAATGGAGTCACCAGTGTGCAGGTTAAAACGTCTGATTTGTGAAGGAGAAATGTAAATATCGTCGGTGCTGGCAAGGTAAGAGGTTTCCGGGCTGCGGAGAAAACCAAAGCCGTCGGGCAGAATTTCCAACGTCCCATCACCGAAAATTTGTTCACCGTCCTTGGCGCGTTTTTTCAAAATGGAGAACATGAGTTCTTGCTTACGCATGCGGTTGGCGTTTTCGACACCAAGGTCAATAGCCCAGTCCAAGAGCTTGGAGACATGCAACGATTTGAGTTCAGAAAGATGCATTTGAATTTTTGAAATTGTGTATTGAAAAGGCAGGGGAAGGCAGACAAGCTTTCACCGCTGTTCTGATCGTTAGGTATAAAAAGGATTTAATCAAAAGATTCCGTTCCGGACAATGAGCACCGGAACGGATTCGGAGGGCATTTTAAACAAATTGATTTAAAAAATCTTCCAACTGGGATTGACCCATGGAGCCAACGTGCTGTTGGATGGGTTTGCCGTCTTCGTAGACGATTAAAGTCGGAATGGAGCGGATGCCGAGTTTGGCAGCATATTCATTGGCTTCGTCAACGTTATATTTGGCAATGCGAAGCTTGCCGTCAAACTTTTGAGCAGCGGCTTCCAAATGCGGAGCAAGCGCACGGCAAGGGCCACACCAGGGAGCCCAGAAATCCACAACAACAACGCCTTGTGCCGTTTCGGTTTCGTAGTTGGAGTCATTCAAGTGAACGATATCGCTCATGATTTCACCTTTATTCAATAAAAAATAGAAACTGTCCTGAAAGTGATGTCACTTTGTCTGATGAGACGAGCATAACGGATTTTTCAGCGATTGGGAATTTGAAATTGTCTATTTTGGTAATAGTTTTCAAGGAACTTTTTCGTATACAAAAAAAAGTCGCCCGAAATTTCAGGCGACTTCGAACGAAAGATTCGTGATTAAGCTTCTTCTTGAGCCTGGACTTGACCGGCCATGGCTTGGAATCCTGCGTCCACATAAAGCGTTTCAGCCGTAATGCCTAGTGCATAGTCAGACAGCAAGAACGCGGTCGAACGACCCACATCTTCAATAGTTACGGTTTGACGCAACGGCGAGATATCGCGAGCGTGGGCAAGCATCTTTTGGAAATCTTTAATGCCGCTTGCCGCCAGTGTACGGATCGGACCGCTCGATAAGGCGTTAACACGGATACCCTTGGGGCCGAGATCGGCGGCCATATAACGAGTGACGGCTTCAAGAGCGGCTTTGGCAACACCCATCGTGTTGTAATTGGGAACGACTTTTTCAGCGCCCAAGAAAGAAAGCGTCACAAGGGATGCTTTTCTGCCTTCAAGTTGTGGCAGGAAGGCTTTAGCCAAGGCGGCGAAAGAATAGGCGGAAATATTGATCGCCGCCATGAAGCCTTCACGGGAAAGACCTTCTAAGAATGACCCTTCAATGGCTTCACGCGGAGCCCAGGCGATGGAATGCACAAACCCGTCAAAACCTTCCGGCCACACTTCCTTGACACGGGCAGCCGCAGCTTCAATGCTTTCATCACTTGCAACGTTTAATTGAATAACAGCAGCGGCACCGAAATCGTTTGCGAAGCGTTCAAGACGCTCGCGGAAACGTTCGTTGTTATAGGTCAGAATCAGTTCGGCTCCTTCTTCCTTACATGCTTTTGCGATACCGTAGGCGATGGAGCGATTCGAAGAGATGCCGGTAATCAGCAGCTTCTTGCCCGTTAATAAAGCCATTTTTAAGTTCCTGAAAGTTTAAATCTGATTTAATTTACTGAAAATGAGTAGCTTGTCAAGGGTGATTGCCTTAGGGGAATGTCCTAGTTTTTCTGTTACGGTTTTTACAAACTGGACTGTCATACTTCTCGAATAGTAATTTTTATCCACGAGGATAGTCTCTGATGAACGCTTTAAGTGATGTCTGTCTTAAGGACTTGCGAATTCGTCTGAAAGATAAAGAATATGTTCCGCTCATGGTCGGCGGCATGGGTGTGAACATTTCCACGGCTGAGATGGTTCTCGCCGTGGAGAAGTTGGGTGGTATTGCTCACATTTCCGATGCCATGCAAATGGATTTGTCCGACCGTCTTTACGGCACTGATTTTACGGCTAAGAAAGTTAAGCGCTATTACGGATGCCAAAAAAATCCGGATAAATCTGACAATCATTTTGACTTAAATGATGTGCGCGAGGCCTCTTTGCGTTATGTGGGCGATGTGATGAGCCGTGCTACGGGCAAAGGCTTGGTATTTCTCAATTGCATGGAAAAACTGACCTATAACGCCCCTCATGAGTCACTCGGCGTTCGTCTAAACGCTGCCTTGGATGCAGGTATTGACGGTATTACGCTTTCGGCGGGCCTACATTTGTCAAGCTTCAATCTCATGAGTGAGAACAAACGCTTCAACGATGCTTTGCTCGGTATTGTTGTTTCGTCTGTTCGCGCTTTGAATCTTTTCTTAAACCGCAACCGTCGCCTTAATCGTTTGCCTGATTACATTGTGGTGGAAGGTCCACTGGCTGGCGGACATTTGGGCTTCGGTGAAGACTGGAGAGAATTTTCGCTTGAAGATATTGTCAGAGATGTAAAGGCGTATCTGGCCCATAATCACCTTAATATTCCGGTGTTTGCTGCCGGTGGTATTTTCACGGGTGGTGAAGCCGTCAGAATGATTAAAGAGGTTGGAGCCGATGGAGTGCAGGTAGCCACGCGTTTTACGATCAGTAAGGAATGTGGCCTGCCCGATGCGGTTAAGACCGCTTACATCAATGCCAAGGAAGATGACATCGAAGTCAATCACCTCTCGGCTACGGGTTATTTGATGCGTATGCTGAAGTCGTCTCCGGCCATTAAGATGCGTGTGCCGCCTAACTGTGAGCCGTACGGCTATATGCTTAAAGAGGGGAAGTGTCCGTATTTGACCCAGTGGTGGGACATGATGACAAAGAAGGCTATGCCTAAGCCTGAAGAGATGAAGTGCTGTTTGTGTACGCATATGAAGCTCTATAACGTCTGGACATGCGGCGCTAAGACCTTCCGCCTTAAGGAAACGACGGTGAAGCTCCCGAATGGCCAGTGGTACTTCCCGAGTGCCGAAGAAATCTATAACGACTACATCACGAGCACGGGCGATCAAATTCAGTTGCCCAAACCGCTCTAAGTCGTTAGAGCTTTAAAAGAAGGCGGCCTGCGAATGTTTTTCGTAGGCCGTTTTTCTACAAAAAGTTCAATGAAAAAATCCTGAAATTTCAGGGGAAATTTGATAAACTGCGCTCCCGGCGGGTCCCCTCGCATGCATTCGTCGTGAACCTGGTCAGGCCGGGAACGGAGCAGCCACAGCGAAGTGAATGTAGTGCCGAGGATAAGGCTCGCCACTTCTTTTTTGCTTATTAGCACAATCAGACCATTTCTCTAAACCTACCCCACAGTAGTGAACTACTTCGCCCAGATAAGGTTTATGACGCTGATAAATTGAGAATAAATCTAGTGAAAGATTTTTCTGGTTTTATTAAAATCTTTCACTAGCAATGAAATATATTTAAATTCCCAAAAAAACTTTCACTCTGAGGCGTGTGATGATTAGTCGAGAACATTATCTTCAACAAATTCGGCCGTTTTATGAAAGTAACTTGGTGAAGATCGTCACAGGTATTCGCCGATGCGGAAAATCGGTCATCATGGATCAAATTGAGACCGAGTTGCGTCAGAGTGGCAAGAAAACACTAATGCTAAATTTTGAGGATCGATCAGTCTCTGCCTTAATTACGACTGTTGATGAACTGATTGATTACATTAGTCAGTATCTGGGGAAGGAGAAACTGTATGTTTTTTTAGATGAGGTGCAGATGATTGAGCAGTGGAATGTTGCTTGTCGTACTCTTCGTCTGAAAAATGTTTCTCTTTTTATCACCGGAAGTAATTCCAAGTTGTTATCTAAAGAATTCACCAAAGAATTGAGTGGTCGTTACGTAGCCTTCAGAGTTCGTCCTTTTGTTTTTCTTGAGATTCAGGAATATGTAAAAGAGCTACAGCACGATTACAGTATTTCTGATTATTTGGTTTTTGGAGGATTCCCACAAGCCATAGAATTTCCAACGAAGCAGGCTCGATTAAGATATTTAAACGATTTAGATGACACTATTGTCATTAATGATATTTTGAACCGTTACAAAATCAGGAAAGATAATCTTTTTCGTCGATTAGTTAATTACATAATGATTTCTAATGCTCGGATATTCAGTGCCAATTCTGTACAAAAATTCTTAAAGGGACAGGGTTTTGAGTGTTCATTGAACACAATACTGAAATACCTTTCGTATTTGGAAGAAGCGTATGTTATCTCACCGATCCGTCAGTATTCTACAAAAGCTAAAAGAGAGTTGAAGTACTATCAGAAACTGTATGTCGAAGATGTGTCCTTTAATTCTATTCGTCAAACAGACGGGCATTGGGATATAACTCATAATTTAGAAAATATCGTATACAACGAATTGCTTTATAGAGGCTTCAATCTTTTTGTCTTTAGAGAGGGGAGGCAAGAGGTGGATTTTTTGGCTGAAAAAAACAATCGCCAGTATTTAATTCAGGTGGCCTATAGCATTGCAGAAGAAAGTACCTATAGGAGAGAATTCGCCTTGTTTAACAAATTAGATCAAACGCGTGAGAAGATCATTATTACAAATGACGATTTTGATTTTTCTACGAGTACGGTTAGACATATCAATTTGAAAGAGTTTCTGATAAATGAATCGTTTTAACTTTTTGCTATAGTCTCAGAACTGTTTAAATAATCAATTAGATAACTCCATTGCAGATATAAGGAAACAATAATGGAAATTCTTCTAGATCCTTCCATATGGATAGGTCTTTTGACGCTCGTTATTCTTGAAATTGTCCTTGGCATCGATAATTTAGTGTTTATCGCTATATTGGCCGATAAGCTTCCCTCCAAACAAAGAGATAAGGCTCGAGTTTTGGGGCTCTCTTTAGCTCTGGTAACGCGTTTGCTGCTGCTTGCGCTCATCTCTTGGTTAGTCACCTTAACTCAACCACTTTTTTCACTTGGAATTTTCATCTTTTCAGGCCGTGATTTGATCCTACTTTTCGGTGGTATTTTCCTTTTGTACAAAGCTGTTATGGAACTGCACGAAAAGTTAGAAGGCGCTCCGCACATAAAGGAAGAAACACCGGCAAGCGCCAAATTTGGTTTGGTTGTGGCGCAGATCGTTGTTCTCGATGCAGTTTTTTCATTGGATTCAGTGATTACGGCGGTTGGTATGGTCGATGAGTTATTTGTCATGATGGCCGCCGTTGTGATTGCTATCGGTGTGATGCTGTTGGCTTCCAAGCCCTTGATGGAATTCGTTAATAAGCATCCCACTGTTGTGATTTTGTGCTTAAGCTTTCTTTTGATGATCGGGGTCAGCTTGATTGCCGATGGACTGGGTTTCCACATTCCTAAGGGCTACATCTATTCTGGTATCGGTTTTGCCATTTTGATTGAAGCCTTTAACCAATGTGCCAAACGCAATCAGCAGCGTCACGCTTCAAGATTGTCTTTAAGAAGAAAGGCCGCCGGTGCTATTTTCCGATTAATGGGAGGACAAAGTGAAGCGTCAACCGTAGAGTTGGAGCCGCAATTGAGTTCTGCTTTTATTCCCGAAGAGCGCTACATGATGAGCGGCGTTTTGTCGTTGGCTCATCGAACGGTAAAAACCATTATGGTTCCTCGTGAGGAAATTTCTTGGATCAATATTCAGGATTCAGTTGAAAAGATCAAAGAGCAGATTTTGACTGTTCCGCATAACTTGTTGCCTTTGTGTGATGGCTCTGTAGATAAAGTGCTCGCCGTTGTCAGAGGCAAAACCATTATCAATTCGATCGCAGCCATTAACTCAAAAGAGTTTTTGCAAAGTTTGCCAAAGGTTCATTGGATCGATGAGCGTCAAACTGTCATAGAATGCATGAAGGTTTTAAGACAAGCCCGGGGCAGTTTAGTTTTGGTAAAAGATCAAAACGGAAAATTGGCTGGCTTAGTGACGCCCTTGGATTTATTGGAGGCGATAGCGGGCGAATTTCCAGACTCCGATGAAGCCTATGAAATGGTTAAGCATTCGGCGAGTTCTTGGCTTGCTGATGCAGATGTGAGTATTTATCAGGTCAGACAGGAATTGGGTTTGGAAACGGTTGACGATGTTCAGGTACCCGATGAAATGTTGGGCAGTTTCTTAGCCAAAAAGCTTCAAAGACCGCTCAAAGAAGGAATGGCTTTTGAGACAGCTAAGGCTCGGTTTGTCATAACAAAACTTCAAGGCGAGGAAATCGCTCAAGTTATGGTTCAAAAACTTTGATTGTTGGGAAAATCTTGAAGACGGAAAATGCTTAATACTTCGCTTTTCACGTTATTTTTAATTACATCGGCTTTGACCGTGGCAACACCTGGGCCGGGTGTTTTGATGACACTCACAAGCTCAATTCGCTATGGTCTTCGAACAGCGATCTATGTGATTTTGGGAACGGCTACCGGAACGGTTGTTATGGCGGCCATTTCTTCAACCGGGCTTGGTCTTTTAATTGCGACGTCTCCTGCGGCCTACGAAGCGATCAAAGGATTGGGGGCTCTATACATGGTCTATCTTGGCCTAAAACTCTTTAAGGCCAAACCCTTTAGTTTTGACTTGGCAGCAAAGGAAAAACCGATGGGGGCTACCGTCAAGCAAAAAGGTGTTTTGTGGCTTCAAGGGGTGACGCTTCAGATGACCAACCCTATGCTCATCATGTTTTTCGTCTCGCTTTTCCCCCAATTCATTGACCACGAATTGTCTTTTCTGCCTCAAGTTTGTGTGATGACGGTGACATACTTTTGTACGGTCTTTCTAATTCACTGCGGATACGGTTGGATAGCTTCCAACTTCCGACGGCTCTTGTCTACGCCACAGGCAGCAAAAGTGATTAATTGTGTGGGAGGCGCTTTCTTTTTGTTTTTGGCTTCGCGAGTTTTCTACGATATGCTTTTGGAAATCGGCGCTTAATCGAAAAGATTTTCGCTAAACTACCTCTGTTTGAACCAAACTCAATGAGCAAAAGAAATGTTTGAAATTCGTCCGGCAGAAGAAAAAGACTGCGAATTGGTTTTAAATTTTATTAAGAAACTCGCCGATTACGAAAAGCTATTGGATCAAGTAACAGCGACGGTTGACGATGTGCGTCGAGAATTATTCGGTGAATCGGTGACGGCGCATGCCGTGATTGCCTACGAGGATGACACCCCTGTTGGTTTTGCGCTTTACTTCCATAATTTTTCAACTTTCCTGACCCGCAAGGGCTTGTACCTTGAGGATATATTCATTGATCCGGCCTATCGTGGAAAAGGCTATGGGAAAGCGCTGATGCGTTACTTAGCTGCCTTGGCGGTTAAGGAAAAATGCGGTCGTTTCGAGTGGGTTGTTTTGGAATGGAATACGCCGGCGATCGGATTTTATGAAAAGGTCGGTGCAACGGTTTTGCCTGATTGGAGATTGTGTCGTTTAACGGGTGAGGCGCTTGAGCGTTTTGCCAAAGGTTCATAGGTTGATTATGGCTTCTCAGGTTTTGGCCCGTAAATGGCGCCCTCATGATTTTGAAAGTGTGGTGGGACAAGAACCGGTGGTTCAAGCGCTCACACACGCTTTGCGTGAAAATAGGCTTCATCACGCTTATCTGTTTACAGGCACTCGTGGTGTCGGTAAGACAACGCTTTCACGAATTTTGGCTAAAAGCCTTAATTGTGTAGGACCGGACGGTAAAGGCGGGGTGACGGATCATCCTTGCGGAGTTTGTGAAGCGTGCCGTGCCATTGATGAGGGGCGTTTTGTTGATTACATTGAAATGGACGCGGCGAGCAACCGTTCGGTCGAGGAGATGACCGCGTTGCTCGAGCAGGCAATGTATGCGCCTACCAACGCCCGCTACAAAGTCTACATGATTGACGAAGTGCATCAGCTCACTTCTCACGCTTTCAACGCCATGTTGAAGACGCTCGAAGAGCCACCGGAATATGTGAAATTTATTTTGGCAACGACAGATCCTCAGAAAGTTCCTGTTACGGTTCTGTCTCGTTGTCTGCAATTTAATCTGAAGAATGTTTCGCCGCAGACCGTTGCAGAACATATGGCACACATTCTGAAGGAAGAAAATATTCAGGCCGAACCCGCCGCTTTGAAGCTTTTGGGCGTGGGGGCCCGAGGCTCTATGCGTGACGGTTTGAGTCTGCTCGATCAAGCCATCGCTTTTGCGGGCGATAAACCGATTACTCTCGAGAGTGTGCGGGAAATGTTGGGCATGATGGACAGCGACGTGCTCATCAAGCTTTTGGGTTATCTGGCTGAAGGAAAAGCCCATGAGATGATGCAGGTAGCCGAGCAGATGTCCATGCGCAGTCTCTCGTTTAGTCAGGCAGTCCGTGACTTGGCCTCCATTTTGCACAAAATTGCTTTGGCCCAATTTGATGTGGCGAGTATCGCAGCCGATGACATGGATCGTGAGGCGATTTTGACATTGGCACGAACCTTCACGCCGCAAGAAGTTCAGCTTTACTATCAAATTGCTTTAAATGCCAGAGCAGATATGAATTTGGCGCCCGATGAGTATGCCGGATTCACCATGGCGCTATTGCGTATGCTTGCTTTTAAACCGGCTGGCAGCGTACAGGTCAAATTACCTGAACGCTTTAAACCGCAAAGTGCGAAGGAGACAGAACAAGGTGCGGCTCAGATGCCGCCATCACAACCGTCAGCACAATCTCAGGAGCAAAAGACTGCTCCTGAAACTGAAAAAAAAGTTGACGCAGAACCTGCCCCATGGGAGGAAGCTTCTCTGGGGGAGTCTGATCGGAGCAGTCGCCTTGAGTCGACTCCTCCGCAAAAAGAAGAGAAGAAAGTCTCTGAGCCAAGCGTCATTGAAGAAGACGATCCTCCGTTCGTCGATGACTACGATGAGTATGCTTCTCAGATGCAGGACTCAATTGAAAACTTCGGCTACGTATCAACTTCGGTTGAGCCTCCTTTAGCGGATGCGCAAACCGCTGAGGACGAGTCTTTTGCCGATCAGTATGATTACGCCGAGGATTATGATCAGATTCCCGAATTTACAGAAGTCGGCAAACGTTGGTACGAGAAGCTTCGCTACACCTATCCTGCAACCTATGCCAAGGATATTTTGGAGCGCAGTGAGTGCGTTTCGATAGAAGGTGATCTGATCAAACTGCGTATAGATCCGCTCTATGAAAACCGGCTGAAAAACCAAAAAGCGATGCTTTCGGTTCAGCGAATTGTGGATCCGCTTTTTGGCCGCCGGATGCGTTTTGAGTTTGAGTTGGAGACGCCGCGCTCACGCACTATCAGCCAGGAGCGTGCCAGGTTGAAAAAAGAGCAGAAAAAGGCTCAAGAGGCTGAGCGCAAAAAGAATAAATTTGTCACAATAACCGACGAGGCTGAGCGAAAGGAAGCGATCGAAGCGCTTAAGCGAACGCCGTTGGCGAGAACCGTCATGCGACGCTTTAACGCTCGCATTGATCCGATGTCGGTAAAAAAGAAAGTTTCTTAACCTATTGATAAAAAGAAAGGAAAGATTATGCGTGGAAACATGGGAGCGCTTTTAAAACAAGCCGCACGAGTACAGGAAAATATCAAGCGTTTGCAGCATGAACTTGAGCACCTTGAAGTGACGGGCAGCGCAAGCGGCAATCTCGTTCAGGTGACGATGACCTGTAAGCACGCGCTGAAGTCTGTGAAAGTGGATCCGAGTTTATTGCAGGAAGACGTGGACATGGTTGAAGATTTAATCTTCATGGCCACAAAAGATTGCTTGGATCAGATTGAAAAAATCACCAAGGAAAAAATGGCAGCGGCAACGGCTGGAATGCCCCTTCCTCCGGGAATGTCCTTCTAAGGATTAATGATGCCAACGCTAAGTCCCACATTGGATGACCTTGTGGATGCGCTCAAGCGTCTGCCCGGTTTGGGGCCGCGTTCGGCTTCCCGTATCGCCGAACAACTTCTGTCGGATGACAGACGACAAGCGGCGAAACTTTTAAAAACGCTTGAACGGGCTGTTAAAACCGTTAAGCACTGTGAACTCTGCAACACACTTACCGATGAGGTGGTTTGTCCGATTTGCGCGGATGCGTCTCGGGATCGTACGAAGATTTGCATCGTAGAGACGCCGGCAGATCAGCGGGTGATTGAAGAAACCATGGCGTACCGGGGACTTTACTTTGTTCTGATGGGCCTAATTTCTCCTGTAAAAGGCATTGGGGCAGAGGACATCAATATGCAAAAGCTTCTGGAGCGCGTAAAAAAAGATAAACTCGTGCGTGAGGTACTCATAGCAACACCCTTTACCCCGGAAGGGGATGCTACGGCACACTTTATCGCCAAAGCGATGGCTTCAGTTGCTCCCCAAATTCGGGTTACTCGCTTGGCCAGAGGTATTCCGGCAGGAGTTGAGCTGGAGTACACGGATGCCAACACCATTGCCGGAGCTATTTTTGGCCGCCGGTAAAAAATGAGGCAAAGAGGATAGAGATTATGGCTAAAGAACATGTCAAAGCGGCACTTTTAGAGGCGCGGTCTGCGCTAGATGCTTTAATTGAAGCCGATCAGACTCAAGAGGCCATTGTTCGCGCCTCCGAATTAATGGTTGAGGCGATCCGCAGTGGCGGGAAAATTTTGTCCTGCGGCAACGGGGGTTCCTTGTGTGATGCTATGCACTTTGCCGAAGAAATGACCGGGCGCTTTAGAAGTGATCGTCCGGGTTATGCAGCCATAGCTATCTCTGATCCGTCTCATATGAGCTGCGTGGGAAACGACTACGGCTATCATGCTGTTTTTTCCCGCTATGTTCAGGCGGTGGGCCAAAAAGGCGATGTGCTTTTAGCCATCACTACTTCCGGCACAAGCGGCAACGTTCTTGACGCGGTTGACGCGGCTCATGAAAAAGGAATGAAAGTGATCGGTTTAACCGGCAGGGTTGATAGTCCATTGGCTCAAAGGGCGGATGTGTCCATTGTGACGCCGGCGGGCCGTTGGGCTGACCGTGTACAAGAATTGCACATTAAGACGATTCATATCATGATTGAGTTGGTCGAGCGTCAATTGGCTCCTCAGAACTATCTTTGATTGAACCTTTATCCGCAATTTGATTGAATTGGCGAAGGATTTTTCTTTGTTCTAAAAATCGTTTTTGCGGTAAAATAAGCGGCGTTATGAAGGGATGCCTGAGCTTTAGTTTTGGCTCGGGCTTCTTTGTTCCCTGTTGAGAGAGAAAGAGAAAAATACTATGGCGATTCCCATTACTGTACGTGGTGCCGAATTGTTGAAGGCCGAATTAAAACGCTTAAAGAGCGTGGAGCGTCCTGCGGTTGTGCAGGCGATTAAGGAAGCCCGTGAAAAAGGTGATTTGTCCGAAAACGCTGAATACGATGCTGCAAAGGAACTTCAAGGGCATATTGAAGGCCGTATTGCGGAGTTGGAGGGTAAATTAGCTTCACTGCAGATCATTGACCCGAAGGAGTTGGACGCCGGTGGTCGTATTGTTTTTGGCGCAACGGTTGAATTGGAAAATCAAGATACGGGTGAAGTGGTAACTTATCAAATCGTCGGTGACGATGAGGGCGACATTAAACGTAATTTGGTTTCGATTTCCAGTCCTATCGCTCGTGCATTAATCGGTAAGTTTGAAGGCGATGAGGCTATCGTGCACGCCCCGGGCGGTGATCGCGCATACGATATCTTGACAGTTCAGTATATCTAATCGAATACTGAAGCCGAGGATTTAAGCCCGGCTATAGAAAATAAAAGGCTCGAACTTTGGTTTCGAGCCTTTGTCTGTTTAGAGGTTGGCGTAAGCCTTTTTGGTCGTTCGACCTTTAGCTTGTGCGCGGGTTTTGCGGTGAGCCGTCGGACCGCCGCGCATGCCGCGTCGGGCTTCAGCCATTTTGCGACGCTTGGCCCGTTCAGCTTCTTCTTTTTGCTTTTCGGGGTTTGGACGCCACAAAACCAAGAGCTTGCCGATCATTTGAATTCGAGCGGCATTTAAACGGTCGGCGATTTCGTTATAAATTGCCTCGCGCTCTTCACGTTCATCGCCAGGAACGCGAATTTTGATTAATTCGTGAGCCAAAAGAGCGCGGTCAATTTCTTTTAAAACCGCGTCAGTGAGGCCATTGGCACCCAATAACACAACAGGATCGAGTCCGTGAGCCTGTCCACGAAGTGCCAAACGAGTGTCGCGGTCAAGTAGAAGTTCAGCCATAATACGGTTTGAGTTGATAAACAAAAATTTAAAAACGACGAATTTTATAAAAAAATCATGCCAGTAGCAACAAAGAAACTGCGTTCCAATCGTGCTTGGATTGAGCGCCATATTAATGATCCTTTTGTGAAGCGTTCACGCCAGGAGGGCTATCGTGCCCGTTCGGTTTATAAACTTATTGAGCTCAATGAGAAGGAGAAGCTAATCCGTCCGGGAATGTGTGTGGTGGACTTGGGAGCCGCTCCCGGCAGTTGGACGCAGGTGGTTCGTGAAAAATTAGCCGGTAAAGACGGAGAAGTTCGCGGCACGATCATTGCCATGGATATTTTGCCGATGGATCCCATTGACGGCGTGACGTTTCTTCAGGGAGATTTTCGCGAGCAGGAAGTGGCTGATAAATTAACCGAAATTATCGGCGATAAACAGGTCGATTTGGTGCTCTCCGACATGGCTCCGAATCTTTCCGGTATTGCGGCAGCCGACGCAGCCCGCTGTTTGCTTTTAAATGAGTTAGCTCTTGAGTTTTGTTTGGAGCACCTCAAAGATAACGGAGTCTTTGTGACCAAAGTATTCCAAGGCAGCGGTTTCTCGCAATATGTCGAGACACTCAAAAAGCACTTTAAGACCGTTTTGACCCGTAAGCCTGAAGCTAGCCGGGATACATCGGCTGAAGTTTACATGGTGGCCAAACACATAAAGAAACGCTGAGAAAATTCTTGTTAAAAAGGATAAAAAAACATTTCCAACTCAAGGAATTGTCGGTATCCTTAACAGTCTGGAATTTGCATCCGGAAAATAGCGTTATCAGAAGAGGCGAAGGAGCCTGAAAATTGAATAGAAATTTCTTTAATCGTATCGGTATTTGGATCATTTTAGCGCTGGTGTTTTTCACGGTGTTTCGGCAGTTTGAGCCTGAAACATCGCCCATGGCGACCTCAACGAGCTACACGCAGTTTATGGATGACGCCAAGGCGGGCAAGATTGCTCGTGTGGACATCAAAGGTCGTGAAATCACCGTTACTCCGGTTGAAGGACAAAAATATGTCATCACGAGCCCGGGTGACTTGTGGATGGTGGATGACTTGAGAAAAGACGGTGTGCAGGTGTATGGAACGCCGGAGGAAGAGCCGTCTTTCTGGATGACAGTATTGATTTCTTGGTTCCCGATGTTGCTTTTGATCGGCGTGTGGGTGTTTTTCATGCGCCAGATGCAGGGCGGCGGTAAAGGCGGAGCTTTCAGTTTTGGTAAGAGCAAAGCCAGAAAACTCGACACTTCCAACAATAAGATCACCTTTGCGGATGTCGCCGGTTGTGATGAAGCCAAGGAAGAAGTGCAGGAAGTGGTTGACTTTTTGCGCGATCCCTCGAAATTCCAGCGATTGGGCGGTCGTATTCCGCGCGGTATTTTGTTGGTGGGCAGCCCCGGTACCGGTAAGACTCTTTTGGCTAAAGCTATCGCCGGTGAGGCGAAAGTGCCGTTTTTCTCTATTTCCGGTTCAGACTTCGTGGAAATGTTCGTCGGTGTTGGCGCGGCTCGCGTTCGCGACATGTTTGAAAACGCCAAGAAGAACGCTCCCTGCATCATCTTCATTGATGAAATTGATGCAGTAGGCCGTCAACGTGGAGCTGGTTTAGGGGGTGGCAATGATGAACGCGAACAAACCTTAAACCAAATGCTTGTCGAAATGGACGGCTTTGAAACGGGCACCAATGTGATCGTGATCGCAGCCACCAACCGTCCTGATGTGCTCGATCCTGCGCTATTGCGTCCGGGTCGTTTTGACCGTCAAGTGGTGGTGCCTTTGCCCGATGTTCGTGGTCGTGAACAAATTCTCAATGTCCACATGAAGAAAGTGCCCGTTGGCCGTGATGTTGATCCTGAAGTCATTGCACGCGGAACGCCTGGCATGAGCGGTGCGGATTTGGCTAATTTGGTTAATGAAGCCGCACTTTTTGCCGCTCGTCGTGATGCCAAAGTGGTGGAAATGGTCGACTTTGAGCAGGCTAAGGACAAGATCCTCATGGGGGCTGAACGCCGCAGCATGGTGATGAGCGAAGACGAAAAGAAGACGACGGCTTATCATGAATCCGGTCACGCTGTGGTGGCTTGGATGCTGCCAAAGAGCGATCCTGTGCACAAGGTGACGATTGTGCCCCGTGGCCGCGCTTTGGGTGTGACAATGCAATTGCCGGAAAAAGATCGCTTCAATTATGACGACGTTTACCTCACTTCCCGTCTGGCGATTATGTTTGGCGGACGTGCGGCCGAAGAAGTGTTCTTGAATCAAAAGACGACCGGTGCTTCAAATGACTTTGAGCGCGCCACCCAGATGGCTCGCGATATGGTTACCCGTTACGGTATGAGCGATGCCATGGGTGTCATGGTCTATGCGGAAAATGAAGGCGAAGTGTTCTTGGGTCGTTCTGTGACCCGTACAACGCACGTTTCTGAAGCTACCATGCAAAAGATTGATGCTGAAGTGCGCCGTATTTTGGAAGAACAGTACGCACGTGCTTGCGACATTCTTAAAGCTAATCGTGAACGTGTGGAAGTGATGGTTCAGTGTTTGATGAAGTGGGAAACACTTGATGAAGATCAGATCACTGACATCATGGAAGGACGAGAAGTTCGTCCTCCGAGACCGGGAGCTTCTGCCAAGGCCGATCAAGAACGTCAGGCACAACCGGAAATGAAACCGGTTGAAAATGAAGCGACGCCGCAAGTTCAAGAAAAAGATAACAACGATCAATCGGGTCAATAACCGATTTAAAGAAAAACAGGGCCGGGAGCAAAAACTCTCGGCTTTGTTTTCACAGACAAAAAAGTACAGCTGACATGTTCTTGGGTTTACTTTATGCCGTGATTGCCTGTGCGATCTGGGGGCTGATTTATATCTTTCCTTTGATTCTGCCTGAGTACGATCCGGTCATGATTGCCTCAGCCCGCTTTGCCGTTTATGGAATGGCATGCCTGCTTTTTGTTCCTTTCCAAATCAAAGAACTGAAAAAACTAACCCGCAGAGACTGGTTCTTTGCCATGAGACTCGCCTTTTTCGGCAGCCTCGTCTACTACTGGTCTTTGGTGACCAGTGTACAGCTCTCTGGTGCGCCGATTGCCGGGATGTTGATGTGTTTAATTCCGGTTTTAGTGGCGGTGGTTTCTAATTTACGAAATAAAAAAAAGGGCGCTAATGTTCCTTGGAGTCGCCTGATTTTGCCTTTGGGACTGATTTTATGCGGGATGGTTGTGGCCAATTGGACAGAGTTTTACTATGCCGTTCATGAGCAGGCCGCCACCCCTTTGCAATTTTGGATCGGGGTAGGCTGTGCGGTTCTTTCTCTGCTTTTGTGGACTTGGTACCCGATTCGCAATGCCGATTGGTTATTGGCTAATAAAACAAAGGGGCCTAAAGTTTGGGCTACGGCGCAAGGCTTGGCTATTTTGCCTTTCACCTTACTGGGATTTGTGTTCGTGAGTATGTGGCTTGAGCCGCCGCAGGTTGGTATGTTGGGACCTCAACCGTTGAAATTTGTGGCGGTCATGTTGGTGGCAGGTATCGTGTGTTCGTGGGTAGGCGCGGCGTTCTGGAATGCTATGAGCGAGCGGCTTCCGACGGCTTTGGCAGGGCAGCTCATTGTATTTGAAACGATTTTTTCAGTGATTTATGCATTGATGTGGCGGCAAGCCTGGCCCACATTATCGATGAGCATTGGTATGGTGATGCTTCTTTTAGGTGTTCTGGCTGCGTTGCGAGTTTTTCGTAACGTTAAAGTCTAACTTTTGGCCAATGGCTTTTTTTGCCATAATGCGACTGTTGAACCATTTTTCGCGGATTTTCCATGACGACATTTCTTTGGCATGACTATGAAACATTCGGGCTAAGCCCGAGTCAGGATCGACCGGCTCAATTTGCGGCTATTCGCACCGATGACAATCTCAATATTGTTGAAAAACCGATTTGCCTGTATTGCAAACCGTCGATGGATACCATGCCCAGCCCTCAGAGTATCAACATAACAGGTATTTTGCCTCAGTATTGTGAGCAACACGGTTTAATTGAGGCAGAGTTTGCCCGATTTATCCATAAGGAAATGATTCGTCAGGACACAATCAGCGTCGGCTATAACTCCATGCGTTTCGACGACGAGGTCTCCCGATTTATTTTTTGGCGCAATTTTCTTAATCCTTATGACAGAGAGTATGACAACGGGTGTTCTCGCTTTGACCTTTTTTCTTTAGTCGTTGCGACTTGGGCGTTGAGACCTCAAGGGATTCATTGGCCGCTTACCGATGAAGGGGATCGACCAAGTTTTAGACTAGAAAAATTGTCTCAAGCTAATGGACTGACGCATGAACATGCCCATGATGCATTAAGTGATGTGCAGGCGACTATTGAAATGGCTCGATTGATTCGAGAAAAGCAGCCTAAACTTTGGGAGTTTGCGCTCAAAAATCGTTTTAAAAATTCGATTGCGGAGATGATTCGCAGCGGTAAGCCTTTACTGTGGGTGAGTCCCATGCATGGAATTGAACGGGGATATATCCGCTTGGTTCGAGCGTTGGGAACGTTGCCCGGCAGAGCCAACCATGTGTTGATGTGGGACTTGAGCGAGGATCCTCGTGAATTGCTGACATTGAGTGCCAAAGAGGTGCGAGATCGCGTTTTTGTTAAAGACGAGGAGTTGCCTGAAGGTAAGAATCGTCTGCCGATTTTTGTTTGCAAAATTAATCAGTCGCCGTTTATCGTGAATCATTGGGGCGTGCTCAGTGAGCAAAGGGCTCAGGAGTTTGGAATCAATAAAGCGGCCGCTCTTCAAAATGACGCTCTTTTGTTACCTCATTTAAATCAGTTGATGGGATTGTGGGCTGAAGCTTTTGAAGAAGATGAGAAGAGTTCGGAAACGACTCCCGATGTTGATGCAGGGTTGTATTCGGGTGGTTTTGCCTCTTTTAATGATAAAAAATTGATTTCGGCGGTTAATCGCTTATCACCTGAAACCTTGGCCGAGTGGGTGCAAGGCGGGCGTTTTGCTTTTGAGGACAGACGATACGAAGAGTTACTTTTCCGATTTAGGGCAAGAAATTGGCCGCAGACTCTGACGCAAGAAGAAACGAATCGCTGGCACGCATTGCGAGAGGAACGTCTTATGCAAGGAGTGGGCGGCGCCAGAACACTTGAGACTTTTGCTCAAGAAATCGAAGAAATGGCAGAAAGCTGTGGTGAGGAGCCCGATGAACGAATGGAAAATATTTGCGGGGCGCTCTACGACTGGATGGAGATAGTCGGTAATTCGCTGGATGATGTATAACGTGAGCTAATTTAACTTAAATCGGTTTAAAGTAAATATCATTGACGTTAATAGGACTCATGTTGAAATTTCCGTAAAAATAGTAAGAGTTTGCAATCGTTTTTATGGAAAAGTAGAGGAAATTTCAGCGTTGCGGACCTTTTGTGGGAACTGTTAAAAGACAGAATGTTTCTCAGATGGTTAGTGTCATTTTGCGAAGCGCCGTTAAGTGTTTGCGGCGCTTCGCAACTTCAAATTAATAGGTGTACTTTTCAGCTCCTTTCCATGCCGGTGTATAGGCTCCCTTATAGGCTTTCATCAAAGTCGTAGCTGTCTCGTGGGTTTGATAGGCCTGGACAACTTTTTGGTAGATAGGATTATCTTTATCGGCTTCACGCGCAGCAATAATGTTGACAAGCTGAGCGACCTGAGGGTTGGTGCTTGGATTTAAGTCTTCAGAAAAAATAGAGTCTGAAAAAGCGTCAAGACCGGCTGTATAGGCATTTCCGCCGTTGATGATGGCCGCTGCGACATCGGGTAATAAGCGAGCGAGAATGCCGGATTCAGCTTCACGGATTTTAATTTTGACTTTGTACTCGGTGATGTCCAGTTTAGTTGGCACGTAACCTTTCGTTGGGTCAACTTTGATGAGACCTGCGGCCTCTAAGAGTTTGATAGCTCGACCGCCGTTGGTCAGATCCGAGGGGATTGCGATGATATCACCGTCTTTGAAGTCGCTCAGTGACTTAATTTTTTCTTTGTTGTTATAGATTCTCAAGGGAGTCAGAAGCGTGTCGCCTATTGAGACGATCTTGTAGCCGTTTCTTTCAATGTCATTGGCAAGATAAGCTTTGTGCTGAAAAGCGTTTAAATCAATCTCCCCGTCAGCCAATGCTCGATTGGGCGTGGCGTAGTCACTGTATTTGATGAGTTTTACACGGATTTTTTCCGGCGCTAAAAGTTCATTGACAGTATCCCATTGCGCGACGTAGTCGCCGACAACCCCGACTGTCACTTCTCGGAATCCTTCGGCACAGGCAGAAGAAAAAGAACCCAGAGAAAAGGCGGCTACACACCCAGCGGCTACCAAAGACTTTAAAAATGTACGTTTATTCATGATGATCATCTCCAAAGTAAAAAGTTAGTGAGAAGTTTTGCGGATAATCCATTGACCGAAACACTGCACAATCGTGATGACAGCCAAAATGATGATGACGGTGAGCCAAATCATGTCCCGGTAGCCCATTTGGTAACCATAGCGAATGGCAAAATCACCAAGACCACCGGCTCCGATTGCGCCGGCAATGGCGGTGATCCCGATAAAGCTCACAAAAGTGATGAGAGTGACGCGAGTAATGCCAGGGATGCTTTCTCTTAAGTAGACACCAAAGACGATTTGCGGGATGGAAAAGCCCATGGCCTGGCTCGCTTCAATTAGACCATCGTCCAGATCACTTAATACGGATTCAATTTGACGGGCAAAAAACGGTACCGTGCCGAAAACCAGTGCGACGAAGGAGCCGGTGACGCCGGATCCCGTACCTACTAAAAAGCGGCTCAGAGGAATCAAAAGAACGATCAGAATGATAAAGGGGATCGAACGGATAATGTCGATACTTTTGTCCAAAAATAGGAAAAGCCAGCGTTTCTCCCACAGACCGTCTTTTCGAGTAATGACTAAAAGGACACCGATTGCAACGCCTAAGAACCAGGCAATGGTGCCGGAGATGGCGACCATGGTTGCGGTCTGCCAGAAACACTCAACAAGTTCCGGGCCGAGTCTTTCAATATGCGGTAAAAGAAAGGCAATAATGTCGTTCATCTGAGGACCTCCACACGGACTTTTTGTTCAATTAAAAAGGCTTTGGCTTGAGCGATTTTCTCTGCCTCACCTTCAATGGCTACGCCGAGTTTGCCGACGATGCATTCCTTGAAATAGTCGATATTTCCGTAAATGATGTTGGCTTTGACTTCAAAGCGCCGATAAAGTTCGCTCATTAAAGGTTCTCCGGCGACGCTGCCTCTGTAGGTCAGAAACCAGACCGGCTGATCGGGGTGGATACCGGTGATGGAGCTATTTAATCGGATGAGGTCGTTGAAAGTCTCAAAGTTATCGGCTGCTTGGATAAAGCTTTTGGTAATCGGTGCCTGAGGATTGCTGAAAATATCAACGATATTGCCTTTTTCTACGACTTGGCCGTTTTGCATGACGGCTACTCGATCGCAAATTTCTTTGATGACTTCCATTTGGTGGGTGATTACAACAATGGTCAGTCCCAGTCTGGCGTTGACTTCCTTTAACAGCTGCAAAATCGAATGCGTTGTCTGAGGATCTAGGGCGCTTGTTGCTTCATCACACAGAAGAACTTTAGGGTCATTGGCCAGAGCCCGTGCAATGGCAACGCGCTGCTTTTGCCCGCCGGAAAGTTGTGATGGATAATTTTGAGCCTTATCGGTCAGGCCGACCAATTCGAGCAACTCATTGACCTTACGAGCCCGATTTTCACTACTTAGGGCTGTCAGCTTCAGGGGAAGTTCAATATTTTCAAAAACCGTGCGGCTTGGCATGAGATTGAAATGTTGGAAAATCATGCCTATTTTCTGACGCAGTTGCCTGAGTTTGAGACCGCTGTAATTGGTGATGTCCTCGTTGTCAATCGTAATCCGTCCGCTTTGGGGCTTTTCCAATAGATTAATGCAGCGAACGAGAGTGGATTTACCGGCGCCGGAAAAACCGATAATGCCGAAGATTTCACCTTGTCGAATTTTTAAACTGACGTCTTTGACGGCCTGAACCGTTTTTCCACCAATTTCAAAAGTTTTGTTGATATGTTCCAGTTTGATCATTTCTTATCCTTCAGTCACACCGAATGCGAAATGCATCAAACTTTTTTGAGCGTCTAATCAACGGTGTCTAACGGTTGATTTCTCATAACCAAAAAATTTGGTGTGACGTTTTAATTGTTTAAGTGAAGGGGAAGAAATATCGTTCGTTATGAGACCTTCCGAACGATACTTGAGCGGAGCGCGGTGCTCCGAAGGTCCTTAGAGCACCATCGTCATCATGCACATTCGCATTTCAAAAAGACGCAAAAAGCATCGAACCGAAGACTCGGTCGAAGCGAAGCGTTCATTTTGAAGTGCATGTTGCATGGTGTTTCCTATGCTCTAAACATTGAAATCTCGAAAGAGATGGATACAGGTTAGAGGAGTTGAAAGCAATATTCAAGGGGGTAAGGTACAAAAATTTTGCCCACTTGAGCAGTTTGGCCTAGTTTTCAAGGAAAACCTTTAGGTAGATATGCCGAGGGTATTGGCGGCAAGATGAATCCATTTCGTGGGCCAATCAGCTAAACAAAGCGGAGCATTAGGTGTACGTCTTTTTAACATAATATTTCATCAATTCGGAGTTTTCGTGTAATTTTTCACGAAAACTCCGTCAATTCCGTGTAATTTTTCACGTTTTCTCCGAATTTGATAACAAAAAGCCCCGATTGAGTCATTTCTCAGATCGGGGCTGTGGAAATTAACTAATGATTATTTTTTCATTCGATTTTCTTTTAATCCGACAGACAGGTTAAAGACCGGATGCTCTTGCGTATGATCTTCGCGGTCGGCCACAAAGTAACCTGTACGTTCCAATTGGAATTTTTCGTCAGGTTGAGCTTGGGCTAAAGCGGGTTCAATATAACCTTCCACAACCTTGAGGCTGTCAGGATTTAAAAGCGTGCGATAGTCCGCATCAACGGCATCCGGTTGAGGCACTGCAAAGAGCCGATCATAGAGTCGGAACTCAGCCTTAACAGCCGTCTTAGCATCAACAAAATGGATTGCAGCTTTTGTCTTAACCGTTTCAGAACCGGCACTGCCACTCTTCGTTTCAGGCAGGTAGCGGCAGTGAACGGCAACGACTTTACCGTTTTCATCCTTGTCAACAGAGGTCGGCACAACCACGTAGGCGTAACGCAGACGTACGGGTTTGGCTTCCGAGCCGTCAGCCGGAATTGTCAAACGACGATAACCCTTGGGAGGCACTTCTGCAAAGTCGCTTTCATCAATCCACAATTCACGCGAGAAACTGAGTTCTCTCGTACCTAATTCGGGTTTTTGCGGATGATTAGGAGCCGTCAGCGTTTCCGTTTGTCCTTCCGGATAGTTGTCGATAATGAGCTTTAACGGATGCACCACACCGATGCGGCGCATTGCACGGCCTTCCAAATCCTCACGCAGACAAGCTTCAAGCACCGAGTAATCAATCAAGCCGCCAGCAACGCGGGATACGCCGCAGCGTTCAGCGAACAATTGAATGGCTTCAGGCGTATAACCTCTTCTGCGTAAGCCGAAAATGGTGGGCATACGAGGATCGTCCCAACCGTTCACCAAATTTTCTTTCACCAATTGAATCAATTTACGCTTACTAACCACCACGTGCGAGAGGTTTAAGCGATTGAATTCATATTGGTGGGACAACAAGAAGAAGTTCGGGCGAACCACATCAAGTGCGGCTTGTAAAAGCGGCGTGTAGTGTTCCGGTTGCGTTAAAAGCAAAGCCCAGAAAGCTTCAGCACGAATACCCAAAACCTTTTCAGGTCCTAAGTTGTCGTTCCATGCGTCAAGAATTTCAGCCAAGGCTTTTTCCGGGCCGCTTAAACCCAATTTTTCACGGTGCTGATAGCAAGCACGCATGAAAGCTAAGGCTCGGTCATCTTCCCCCTTACTCATTTTGAGTAAGATTTCTTTGGCTTCTTCAAATTGAGGCGCGCGCAATACGGGGATGGAACGCTCCAAAGCCCAGTCGTAGAAGGCGCGTTGATCTTCAAATTCAAGCGTGCAGATTGAGTGCGTGATATTTTCCAACGTATCTTCAATCGGATGGGCAAAGGTGTACATCGGGTAGATGCACCACTTGTCACCGGTACGGTGGTGTTCAGCAAAACGGATACGGTAAATGGCCGGGTCACGCAGGTTGATGTTGGGGCTGGCCATATCAATCTTGGCGCGCACCACCATGGAGCCTTCGGCATGTTTGCCTTCCCGCATTTCGCGGAAAAGACGCAAGTTTTCTTCAATCGGACGATCGCGATAGGGCGAATTCTTGCCCGGTTCGGTGAGCGTGCCGCGATTGGCGTGCATTTCTTCGGGAGTTTGCTCATCAACGTAAGCAAAACCGGTTTTTACCAGATGTTCGGCGCAATCGTACATCCATTGGAAATAGTCACTGGCAAAGTAAAGATTGTTCTCTTCACCGTGCTTCCAATCAAAACCCAACCATTGAACGGATTCTTTAATGGAATCAACATATTCTTGGTCTTCTTTAACCGGGTTCGTATCGTCAAAGCGCATATGGCAATAGCCGCCGTAATCACGGGCTAAACCGAAATTCAAGCAGATGCTCTTGGCGTGACCGATGTGCAGATAGCCGTTTGGTTCCGGCGGAAAACGCGTGCGAATGCGTGCAGGGTCTTCAACGCCGGTTTGTGCCTGAATGCCGTAAGGAGCGGGGTGACCGCACCACAAACGCGGGCGATTGGCGTTGCGAGCCAAATCTTCATCAATAATGTTTCGAATAAAGTTGGTGACCTGTGCACCGTTTTCTTTGGTTTCCGTCGTAGACATACGATTGTTTCAAAAATAGCGATAAGAAATTTCTTATTTTAAAACCTTTCGGTATTTTTTGTTTAAAAACAATGACGGCTTCTTCCCTCTGTTTAACGAGGATGAGAAGCCGTATGTTAAAAAGGTTTAAAAAGGGTGTTCAACTTTTTGAAAAGTTTAAGTTTTTAGATGCTGGCAATCATCGTCCCATCTTTTGAATATGGATAATGTGCTCCTCTGAGCCGCTACAGTTGCCTTTTTTCTTTAAAGTTGAGCCGCAGGATGAGCAGGAGCCGCCACAGCCGCTTCCGTCGCGGTTTTTAATTTTGAAAACGATTACCCACACTACCGCAAGTAAAATCAAAATCAAAAGTAACCAGCTGATGCCATTCATCATTATCCCTTTTAAGAACGATTCTCAATAATTAATATCCTAGCATCATTCCGAGAAGTCGGACAATGAGGGCAACAATCCAGGCGATAACGCACTGGAATACGGCAACACCAATAGCCCACTTGCCGCCCAGCTCACGATTGATTGTCGCAATAGAGGCTACGCAAGGGGTGTAAAGCAGACAAAATACCAAAAGGGTTAAAGCTGTCAGAGCGCTGAGCGCAGCAGTCAGTGCCTCAGTGGAACCGAAAAGTACGGAAAGACTACTGACCACACTTTCCTTGGCCATAAAGCCGCCGATTAGAGCAGTGGTGATTCTCCAGTCATCAAAGCCCAACGGAGCGAAAACAGGGGAGATCCAACCGGCAACCACCGCCAAAATACTTGTTTGAGAGTCTTCCACTGGATTGAGTTGAAAATCAAAGGTCTGCAAGAACCAGATGACAATGGTGGCCACAAAAATCACGGTAAAGGCTCGTTGCAGGAAGTCTTTTGCCTTATCCCACAACAAAAGCATGACATTTTTCGCACCCGGCATGCGGTAGTTCGGCAATTCCATGACGAACGGAACAGCTTCACCTTTGAAAAGGGAGTTTTTCATCAATAAGCCTAAAAGGATCGCCACGGCAATTCCTAAAAGGTAGAGACCGATCATGATTAGGGCGCCGTTTCCCGGGAAAAACGCAGCGACAAAAAATGCGTATATAGGCAATTTGGCCGAACAGCTCATAAAGGGGGTGAGCAAAATAGTCATTTTGCGGTCACGCTCCGAAGGCAATGTTCGGCTAGCCATCACACCAGGCACGGTGCAGCCGAAACCGATCAGCATCGGCACAATGCTTCGTCCGGACAGTCCGATTTTTCTCAAAAGCGTATCCATGACAAAGGCAACACGGGCCATGTAGCCACTATCTTCTAAAAATGACAGGAAGAAAAAGAGAACCACAATGGTGGGTAGGAAACTGAGCACACTGCCCACGCCATTGAAAATGGCATCAATAATCAGTGAATGAATGGAGGCATTGACCTGAAGTGCCGTCAACAGCGCATCCGTATAATCCGTTGCGCACCCAATCAGCCAGTCAAGCGCATCACTGAGCCATACACCGATCACATTAAAGGTGAGCCAGAAAACCAAAGCCATGATGGCAATGAAGGAAGGAATGGCTGTGTATTTGCCCGTCAACACTTCATCGATTTGAAGGCTGCGAATGTGTTCACGACTCACACGTGGTTTTACCACCGTTTGGCGACAGACCTTATCAATAAATGAAAAACGCATATCGGCGATGGCGGCTGCGCGATCCAGTCCGCGTTCGGCTTCCATCTGTTTGACAATGTGGGCCAAGGTTCGTTTTTCATTGATGTCTAAATCGAGTTGATCAATGATGAGCGTGTCGCCCTCAGCAATTTTGCTTGCTGCAAAACGAAGAGGAATATTGGCTTTTTGTGCATGATCTTCAATGATATGCATGATGCTGTGCAGACAACGGTGCACGGCACCTCCATTATCTTTGGAGTCGCAGAAATCCTGAACCGCGGGAGGCTCTTGAAATTTGGCAACGTGCAGGGCGTGGTCAATCAACTCTTCAATACCTTCGCCCCGGCTTGCAGAAATTGGCACCACTGGCATTCCAAGGAGCGCTTCCATCTCATTGACGCGAACCGAACCTCCGTTTGCCCACACCTCGTCCATCATATTAAGTGCAAGCACCATGGGACGCCCCAACTCCATCAACTGCATGGTCAGATAGAGGTTGCGTTCAATATTGGTCGCATCGACAATATTGATGATGGCTTTGGGATTTTCCTTCAGAATAAATTCACGCGAAACGATTTCTTCGTTTGTGTAAGGTGAAAGAGAATAAATGCCCGGCAAGTCCGTCACCAGCGTTTCATTGTGGCCGATGATGGAGCCGTCTTTTCGGTCAACCGTGACACCCGGGAAATTGCCTACATGCTGATTGGAGCCGGTTAAGCGGTTAAAAAGGGTAGTTTTCCCGCAATTTTGGTTGCCGGCTAAAGCAAAAGTGATGGTTTCGCCTTCTGGAAGCGGGTGCTCGTGTTCCTTGACATGATACTTACCGCCTTCGCCATAGCCCGGGTGCATGATTTCTTCAATTTCAGCTCGCGTTTCTTTTTGAGGCAATTCATCCCGAATATCGGTGATAGTGATTGCTTGAGCTTCGGCGACACGAAGGGTGAGTTCGTAGCTTCGAATTCTCACTTCAATGGGATCACCCATTGGAGCACGTTTGACCATTGTGACCGTTGCCTGGGGGATTAAACCCATATCAAGGAAATGCTGACGGAGGGCTCCGGTTGCTCCCACTGATTCAACGGTTGCGCTTTGGCCAATAGGAAGATCATTTAAGGTAACGGGCATCTTTTATTTTCTTTCGCTTTTTTTTCGTACGGTCTTGTTGTACGAAATTTTGTTCGTGCATTTTAGTGCAGTCGGACTAGAGGTGCTAATGAGAAACAGGGGTTGTATCACTTACCGATATTTTAAAATTTGAAAATTTCATTAAATGAAAATTAAAAATTAATATCAATGAAAAACCAAAATTATGATCAATGGAAATTAAGAATTTGAATCAATAGAAAAACTGAATTTAACTCAAAGAATTTTGTAATGTATTGATTAATAAAGTAATTGAGGAGAAATGTTCAGTTAATCTAAAGAAAAGGCAGACCGAGCGAGTTATCTCGCTCGGCCACTGAGATTAATGAGGAAGTCGTTTAATGAGAACGGAGGTATCGCTTCTGCCTTCGCCTTTGGCTTGCAGTTCACCGTAAAACTGATCAATCAATGCCACGGTTGGCAAGCTTGAGCCGTTTTTCTTAGCTTCCGCGAGACACAACCCTAAATCTTTTCTCATCCAATCAATCGCAAAACCAAAATTGAATTGGTTATCGATCATCGTGCCACCTCTATTGTCCATTTGCCAACTTTGGGCGGCTCCTTTGCCGATCACTTCCAAAACTAGTTTCATATCAAGACCGGCATTTAAACCGAACGCAATGGATTCAGACAGCGATTGAACGATGCCGGCAATGCAGATTTGATTGCACATTTTGGCTAATTGTCCGCAACCAACTTCACCGATGCGGGTGACCGCTTGGGCAAAGGCCATGATAACGGGACGAGCGGCCTCAAAAGTGGCTTGTTCAGCTCCGCACATAACGGTGAGCACGCCGTTGACTGCTCCAGCTTGACCGCCAGAGACGGGAGCATCCATGAACCCAAGACCCATTTCTTGGGCTTTCTGAGCCAACTCACGGGCAACTTGTGCACTGTCAGTTGTGCAGTCCACCAAAGTCGCACCGGCTTTCATGCCGGCAAAAGCACCGTCTTTACCCAAGACAACGCTGCGAAGGTCATCATCATTGCCCACGCAGGTGAAAACAAAGTCCGCATCTTCAGCGGCCTCTCTCGGTGTTGAGGCACAAAGACCGTTATATTCAGAAGCCCACTTTTGGGCTTTGTGAGCTGTTCGGTTATAGACCGTAACACGGTGACCCGCACGGGCAAGGTGACCCGCCATGGGATAACCCATGGTTCCTAATCCAATGAAAGCAACGGTTTTAGGATCACATGCTTCATAAACTTTGTCCATCTCGGACTCCCTATATGAAAAGCGCTTGAGAGTTCTCAAGCGCCTTTTGTCTAATGATTAACGATTAGCGAACACCGCGTTCCTTGATGGTCGCCTCGGCGATCTGCACGCACTTGCGGGCAAGGGTGGCAGTCGGGTCAACGATGGCAACGGTCTTACCGGCCACTTCAAAATTATCCGTTTCATGGAAAATCAACGGCAATTCCGTGCAACCTAAAATCAAAACGTTGCAGTCGTAGGTCTTCACCAGGTATTCGGCAGCGCTATAGAGATCGTCATAGCATTCACCGGTGGTGTAGCCTGCCTTGGCGCCCTTCGGACCATAAATGGCGCTCATCACGCGCTTTTGATGTTCTTCATCAGGCGTGAACATCTTCATATCCATCTTGGCGGCTTTCTTGCCATAGATACCCGTGGCAATCGTACCGCTTGTGGCCATCAAGCCCACGCGTGCATCTTTGCCGAACTTGGCTTGGATTTCATCGAGCATGGTTTGTTGCATATCGATGAAGGGGACGTCCAAGTGGCGAAGCAATCTGGGCAAGAATGCGTGAGCGGTGTTGCACGGAATGATGATGTAGTCACAGCCGTCTTTTTGCAAGCGCTTGGCGCAGTTATACATGGCGATTGTAGGATCGGGACCGCCATTTAAGAGGCAAGCCGTGCGGTCATCAATTTGCGGATTTTGTTCAATCACCACCTTAAAGTGTTCTTGGTCGTTCTTGGCAGGCGTTGCCTTGACGATCTTGTCGTAAAGGTCAACCGTTGCAGCCGGTCCTAAACCGCCGATAAGACCAAGCTTAAAGGGCTTCGGAAGCTTCTTCGTGCAGTGGGTCAAGGCGGCCTTGGCAAACATTTCGAAGACATTCATGACGGGTAAGCCCATCTTCACCAATGCAGCGGCATTCAAAGCAAATTGCGTGCAGTTGGGGACGATGACCTGTGCTCCTTTTTCAACCATATGCTGGCAAATAGGAGCCAGTGTTTGAGCCGCTTCATCGCTTGCGCCCTCAGCGCGAATCTTTTCACGCAACTCATCGAGCACCTTCGTTTCCTCTTCCGAGGGGAAGATGAGCTTCATTTGTTTGGAAAGATCACAAGCACCGTTTACGCAAGCTGATGCATTGCCGGCATCAAGCACACCCATAACAGGCATTTCGGTGCCCATTTGGCTCATCAGGGCGCTCTTCATGTCAAGAATCGGCGTTTGAATTTCGCGTTGGATTTCATGAATGTAGGAGCCACACTTGAAGTCGGGGACCAAAATGAGGTCCACGCCCATGTCAGCTAAAAGTTCCGATTCATTGAAGATGAAAATCTTTCGGTCGCTGACAGCGAAAACAGGATCAGGATCGATCTTGAAATTATCTTCGGTCATGACGACACTCAGATCATCATCTCCCAAAGCAAGCAGTTGTGTTTTAACTTCCATGGCGGCACGGCGATTCAAGCCGGCCACAATGCCTAGTGTTTTCTTTTGGGTCATAGACAGCTCCTCAAGACTTCTCGTAATAAAGTAAGCGCACAAAATCCAACCTGCGGTCGGAATTACTCGCTTCGCTACAATCAAGTGTAATACAATCCGTTCAGTTCAATTAAAGAATTTGTTGGCAAAAAGTAACGCAAGCGATAGGCCATGATGCAAAAAGAAAAAATACTGGTGACAGGCGGGGCGGGTTTCATCGGATCGCACTTTGTTGACGCCGCTTTGGCAGCGGGCTACAGTGTTTTAACGGTCGATAAACTGGACTACTGCGGCAACCTGCTCAATCTTGAAAAAGCACTTCAAAATAAATCGCATAAGTTTCTTCAGGCCGATGTTGCCGATGCCGATGCAATGCTTGAGGCGATAAAAAGTTTTAAACCGAACGCTATTGTCCACTTGGCGGCTCAAACGCACGTTGATCGTTCTATTGACGATCCATCTGTTTTTATTGAAAACAATGTGACGGCGACACAAAAGTTGCTGGAAGTGGCTCGTACCTATTGGAAGGCGATGCGAGGAGCAAGAAAAGAGTCCTTCCGTTTTATTTATGTTTCAACCGATGAAGTGTACGGATCTCTTCAAGCTAACGATCCTCCTTTTGCCCTCACGAGCCGCTATCGGCCTAGCAGCCCCTATGCGGCAAGTAAAGCCGCAGGCGAAATGATTGCTCTTAGTTATTGGCGAACGTTTGGCTTTCCGGTCATTGTGGAGCATGCCTGTAACAATTACGGGCCAAGACAATTTCCCGAGAAATTGATCCCGCTTATGATTGATCGAGCCCGAAGCGGTTTGACTTTACCCCTATACGGCAATGGAGAAAATATCCGCGAATGGATGTATGTGACCGATCATGCGGCGGCTCTCTTGCAGATAGTTAAAAAGGGCAGAGCAGGGGCCACATACAACATCGGAACCGGTGAAGAGGTACCGAACATCAAACTGATTCGTGCGCTTTGCACTTTGATGGATTCAGCCTGCCCGGGTTTATTGCCTCATGAGGAAGCCATCACGTTTGTCAGTGACAGACCCGGACACGATTTCCGTTATGCCATGGATAGCGTGGACAGTGAGCGTGAATTGGGATTTGCTCCGAAAGTGCGCTTGATCGAAGGCCTTCATCGAACGCTGCAGTGGTATTTGGAAAATGATGCCTGGCTTGATTCCGTTAAAAGCGGTGTGTATCCGGATTGGGTTAAACGTTATGGGAAGCTGTGATGAAAATTGAAAAAACAGCGTTTGAAGGTTTAATCAAAATTTTTCCCGATCTGCATCGGGACAACCGCGGTACTTTTTGCGAAGTTTGGCAGGCGGTCCGTTATGAAGATTTGTGGCCGGAATTAACCTTTGTGCAAGATAACTTATCCGTTTCTAAAAAAGGAACGCTCAGAGGGCTGCATTTTCAAAAAAAACATCCTCAGGGCAAACTGATTACCGTTGTGCAGGGTGAGATTTATGACGTAGCGCTGGACTTAAGGAAAGAATCTGAGACATTTGGACGGTGGTTTGCCACAACACTCTCTGATAGGGATTTCAGTCAACTCTACATTCCGGAAGGCTTTGCCCATGGTTTTTTGACGCTATCTGACGTGGCTCGGGTCTGGTATCGTTGCACGGATTTTTATTACCCAGAAGACGAGGCGGCCATTGTTTATAACGATACTAATTTAGCCATTGATTGGCCTGATGTCGGTCCCTTGACCGTCTCCGAAAAAGATCAATTGGCACAAACATTTTTTGCCTGGCGTCAAAGCGAAAATTTTTGAGAATTTTCCTCTCTTTTTTTGGCACAATACTGCCTTTTCATTGCCTGTTGAATGAGAAGTAAAGATGGTGAGTTTTATCGATAAATTAAATCCTGAACAGAAAGCAGCCGTAACGCTTCCAGCAGAGAGCGCTTTGATTCTGGCTGGTGCCGGATCGGGCAAAACCCGCGTGCTTACAACCCGAATTGCATGGCTTATTGAGCAGTCAATGGCCAGTCCCTTGGAAATTCTCGCCGTGACATTTACCAATAAAGCGGCAAAAGAAATGCTCACTCGCATTCAGGCGTCCATCCCCGTGAACACTCGCGGTATGTGGGTAGGGACATTTCATGGTCTTTGTAACCGCATGCTCAGACGCCACTTTAAGGAAGCGGGCCTGCCACAGACATTCCAAATTCTGGATCAAACCGATCAGCTCTCCGCGATTAAACGACTAATGAAGGCGCATGGTATCAGCGTTGATGAGTATCCGCCTAAAGACGTGCAAAACTATATCGCCAGCGCTAAAGAAGAGGGGTTGCGGGCGCGCGACATGACCGCGGAATTCGGTAAAAAAGAAAATATGGCCAAGATCTACGCACTCTACGAAGAGCAGTGCAATCGTGAGGGCGTGGCGGATTTCGGCGAATTGTTGTTGAGAAGTTATGAGCTTTTGGCTCGAAATGAAATGATCCGCAGGCATTATCAGGATCGTTTCCGTTTTATTTTGGTCGATGAGTTTCAGGATACAAACCGTCTGCAGTACAAATGGCTTAAATTGCTTGGTGGTTTTTCACCCGCCGGTGTCAGGGAATTTGACGGCAACTGTGTCTTTGCCGTGGGTGACGATGACCAATCCATTTATGCTTTCCGCGGAGCCAACGTCGGCAATATGATGGATTTTCAAAGGGATTTTCAGATCCGTCACCTCGTTAAGCTTGAACAAAATTACCGCTCTTTCGGTCACATTCTCAACGCCGCCAATGAATTGATTGCGCACAATGATGACCGTTTGGGTAAAGACCTTTGGACGAGTTCCGGAGACGGTGAGCGTATTCGAGTGTTTCGTGCCAGCGATGATCGCGATGAGGCACAGTATTGTGTTCAGGAAATCCGTGAGGCCGTGGGGCGCGGTGTTAAAAAACATGAAATCGCTATTTTGTATCGATCCAATGCCCAAAGCCGCGTGATTGAACAGGCGCTTGTGGGAGCGGGTATCCCCTATAAGGTTTACGGAGGATTGCGCTTTTTTGATCGAGCCGAAATTAAACACGCTTTAGCCTATTTGCGTTTGATTGAAAATCCGAAAGATGACACGGCTTTTTTGCGTGTGGTGAATTTCCCGATGCGCGGAATCGGCGCTAAGAGCATTGAAACGTTGCAGCAAAAAGCCATTGAAGCCAATGAAAGTCTTTATGAAGCTACGCAAAGTCTTGAAGGCGCGGCGGGAATCAAGCTTCGCGCCTTCACGCAGCTTATTGATGCGATGCGCTTTGAGTATTCGTGTTTGCCTCTGCCTGATATGATCGCGGCGGTGACGGATCGCTCAGGACTAAATGATCATTACAAAAAAGACCGTGAAGGGCAGGAGCGCCTTGAAAACTTGGAAGAACTGCAAAATGCGGCTCAGGCCTACCTCAAGGAAGAAGGAATCAGCATTGAAGCGCGCAGCGACGAAGTGGAAGCCGACGGCGCCGATGATGAAATGACTTCATTGGCGGGCTTTTTGTCTCATGCGGCGTTAGAAGCAGGAGATAACCAAGCGCAAAAAGGGGAAGACGCCGTGCAGCTGATGACGGTGCACGCTGCCAAGGGTCTTGAATTTGACATTGTGTTTATTACCGGTGTTGAAGATGGGCTTTTCCCGCACGCCAACAGCGCTAATGACCCCAAGGGACTAGCTGAAGAGCGCCGCTTAATGTACGTGGCTATTACCCGCGCGAGAAAAAATCTGCACTTAAGTTTTGCTCTTTCAAGAATGCTTAGAGGGCAATACATGGATTCCGGTCCCAGTCAATTTATCAATGAAATTGATGAGGAGCATTTACTATTCCTCTACGATCGAAAACGTTCCGTGGCTATCGAAGATGAGGATCAGTCCTTAAGTTGGAATGAGGGCTATTCATCACCCCGTTATGGCCGTTCGGCTGGTTTTCGTTCGTCTGCCGGATACGGCAGTCGCTATGGTTCTTCTTCAGGGTATGGGCGCGCCGGCTCTTACGGGGGTTCTACCGGTTTTGCACGAGCCAAAATGGATCCCGCTGTTAAGAAAATGGCTGCAAAAGCAGAATTCAAAGGATTTTCCATTGGCAATCGCGTCCGCCACGCCCGTTTTGGAGATGGGTCTGTGGTGGGTCTGACAGGTTTGGGTGACGATGCGCGTATCCGTGTGCAATTTGATGATGTTGGAACTAAAGAGTTGCTTTTGTCTCTGGCTAAATTAACTAAACTCTAATGAGGCTTGGGGAGGAAAAAATCCTCCCCTTTAACTTATTGATCGATTACATGTTTTCTGGGAAAAGTCCGACCAATTTTTTGGAGTAATCGGCGTATTTTTTATGTTGCGATAAAAACGCCTGACTGGATTGCTCCAATTTTTTCTTGTCATATTTTTCGGGGTTCAGTTTAGCTTCTCCGAAAACGATTTGTTTGTTTGTTTCGTCAACGGCGATCAAATCAATTTCGTGAAGGCCCTTGTTATCCCACCAAGAACCGACCGGAGACCATTGGCCACTTTCCAGATACGAACTGATGAACCACCGCTCTAGCGTTTTTCCAAGAAATGACGGAAGTCCTTCCTCACAGAGCTCAACCAACTTATCCCAATGGTGGTAAGCGGCTAAATCGGTCATTCGAATAGTATCTACAAAAGTGAGCCAAAACCGTAAATACGGATCAGCAATTCGATAGCGAGATTTTCTTGGAGAAGCTTCATCCAAAATGGGATACTGGCGGTCGATAAGTCGAAACTCTTCAAGTCTTCTTAGGTAAGAGCTGATATTTTCTGGGATGCGATCTTGGATTTCGTTCCATTTCGTATCGCCCGAAGCAATCGCATGCAAAATGTCTTTGTATACACTGAATTTTCGTTGAAATTCGTTTGCCAGATAGACGTTACCTTCGGCTCTGAGCCAGCCGCCTTCAATGGAGAAAAGAAAGCGTATGGCTTTGGAGGCTGAAAGAGCCTGTTGTTTGCTGAGTAGTTCAACATAGGCGGCTACTCCACCTGTGATCGCATAGACAGTCAGCAGATCTTTGGGGTCAAATTTGCCGACCTCTTCAAGCATGATCTGTTTGAGTACAGACGGTGTAAAGGGCATGACTTCGATTCGGCATGATGACCGCCCGTACATTGGTTGGCTATGATCGCCGAAAATCTGCTCCATTGCAGAAATGATGGATCCGCTCATCACTAAGAGCATTTGGGAGGTGTCTTTTTTTCTATCCCATATGGCTTGTAATTGACTCCAAAAGCCCGGCGAAACCTTGTTGAGTTCTTGGCACTCGTCAATGATGAAAATACAAGGTTTTTCCTTTGACAAGGTCATGGCAAAAGAGAGCACATCAACAATGGATTTGCAGTTTGGAATAAATTCCGGTTTGTATGTTTGAATCAGAGCGTCAAGCCAAGCGGCTGCGGTTGCTTCTTCGGAACGTTCCTGAATGACAAAAGAAAGTACAGGATGGGAGCAATTTTCAAACGCTTTGGCGATTAAAGTCGTTTTTCCTACTCTTCTGCGTCCCAGGACGTTGACAAGTTGAGAGGAATGAGAGGAGATGACAATCTCTAAAAAATGCTGCAATGCTTTTATTTCTTCTTCACGGCCATAAAAACGCATAAGAACCTCGTCTGAATTTATTTTCTTGGATACTGTATCTTAAATTAACTTAATTTTCAATTAACTTAATTTAGAATTAAGTAATTTTTTTTACATAGCCTCTTGCAAACCGAAAAAACCTCTGATAATATACGCAACTCGCAACAGGCACGTAGCTCAGTTGGTTAGAGCATCACCTTGACATGGTGGGGGTCGTTGGTTCGAGTCCAATCGTGCCTACCAAAATTTTAAAAAAAGGAATCTGGTTCTCAGATTCCTTTTTTTGTTTCTAGTCTTTGTTTTCCTAATTTGCCTTTTGTTCAGCGCTTAGGTCCCATTGGGAATCATAGGTGCTGGAGCGTACATTCAATAGCCCCAAAATGGTGTGATAAAGGTGGTCGTGTGTGACGGGCTTGTGGCTATTTTCTTCAATCACCCGTGTATCAATAGAGTAGTTTTTCTTAAATGGCTCTGAAAACCACATCACCATCGGTACGATTTTTTGTTCGTCTGGTGCGATGTAGTACGGCGCTCCATGAAGGTACAAACCGTTTTCACCCAAACTTTCTCCATGATCGGATACGTAGATTAAGGCGGTGTTGATATTGTCTCTATTTTTCAGTTTTCGGATTAATTCAGACACAACACGGTCTGTATAGCGAATGCTCGAGTCGTAGGCAGCTCGGATGCTCTCCTTTGAGCAGCTCTTAAAGCTTGGGTCGGTGCATTCTTTGCCGAACACTTTTTCGGACTCGGTGGAACGCTTGTAGTAGGCAGGCCCATGGGAGCCCATCATGTGTAAAAACAGCACGGCGTGACGTTGATTTTTTAGGGCGTCAAGGGCTTCATCAACTGAACGGGTGAAAACACCGTCCATGCAGGAGCCTGCCCGGCAGTAAAGGGGATCAGGAGTCGGTTTGATAGCGCGAACGCCATCACACGTTCCTTTGCAGCCGGATTGATTGTCGATCCACGTAACAGAAAAGCCCGCGCGGTATAGCAAAGAAGGCAGTGACTCTTCGGTGAGAATTCTTTTTCTGTCGTAATCCCGACGTCCGACGCGGCTTAACATGCAGGGCAGAGAAACATCAGTGCTGGTGCCGCAAGCCTGAACTTTGGGGATATTGACGATATTGAGTTTCGATAACTCAGGGTTTGTCGCTTTTTCATAGTTTGCCAGCTGCCAATTGGCAGAGCGGGCTGTCTCGCCGATCAGGACAACGAACAGTGTCGGCTGATCCGAAGTGAAAAAGGCTTTCGGGGATGCGTCAACAATAACTTTTTTTACTTTTTCCGGGTTCTGATCTCTTAGCAGTGTGCTGCTTGCCGAGTACACAATGTTGACGGGGGCAAACAAGTACCTCAGGCTTTTATCTCCCCTCATAAGGGCGGGAAAAGGTTGAAGCTGCAGAAAAAGTACAAAGACACCGCATAAAAGCGTGACAACACATACACCGATTCTTTTCAGTTTGGATTCCGGACGTCTGGAAGAACGAAGTCTATTGATTAGAAACAGTCCGGGTAGAGTAATAAGAATGAAGTTGATGGCCAATGATGGGGACCAGTAACCGCTTGCCTCACGAAAGTCTGTGGCTAAAAAATTTCTGATCATGTCCGGCGTCATGGCAATGCCATAGTAGAGCCAAACGATCAGTGAAGTCGCTCCCAACAGGGTCAGCAAGACCATCAGCCCTTTGAAAATTATCCGCGGCAGCAGTCCGAGCAGGGCAATTACCGTCATTGAAAGGAAATAAACGGCGACACTGACAGCTAAGGCTAGAATAAGTGTCGGTAACAGATGATCTTTATTGACGGATGCGCCATTTAGGATTGAGCTCACGATGGGAGCGTTAAAGCAGACTGTCCAAAAGAGAGCCGTTAAAAATAAAAAATGGTTAAAGGCGATTTTGCCAGGCAAGGTGAAAAGGCGCCGCAGAACGTTTGGGCGATCAAAACAAAGTACATAAAGAGCGGCGCAGATTATCCAGTCAATGAGAGCAGTGGCCAGGGTGTGGGAGAGAAAATGCGCGCCTTGTGCGATGCGGGTCAAAGAACAAATGGCTCCGAATAAAAGAACGGCCGCCAGTATTTTTCGGGCCAATTGTGGATACTTGTCTCTTAATGCAAAAAATAGGGCAAAAAGACAAAAACCGGTTCCGGAGTGTCCCGAAGGCCAGCAGTGACCGTCTTGAAAGACCCAAGACCAAGTCGGCTCACGCAAAGCATGCTCTCCGGAAAAATAAGAAACAGACCAAGGACAAAAAACTCCGGTGCTAGCCTTTAACCACCAAACCACTAAAACACAGGCCAACATGGCGATCAGCACATAAAGCGAGCGATAAGTCCGAAAAGAATCTGTCGGCAGACCCCTACGATAGGCGATCAGATTTTTCGCCAGAACGTACACTGAAGCCAAAGCAACGGCAACGGGAATGATTTTGCTCGATTTGTATAAAACGGTATTAAAGAAAAAATTATTTTTCAACGGCCACCCTTGTCCGTCAAAAAATAAACCACTGATGGCTATATCCAAAGACTGGGGCGGGAATAAAATCAAAAGACTCAGGCACCACAGAGGTAAAAAAATCCCGATCCAGAGAGAAAAACTGTTTCTGTTTTCGCTTTGCAAAATATTCATCTCCAAGCAACATTTCTGATGCTTGCAGTATCCATTCCGGATAGCTAAAAGCGCGTCAAAGCGACGTGAAAGAAGTGTCATAATACTTGATGGGTATCAAGATTGAGCGGTTTGAAATTGAAAGTCGTACGTCTAACGTGCAGACTGTATTGAGAATCGAAATCGTATGGAAGGGGTTGAGATGAACCCGATTGTTTTAGTAGTTGATGACAATACGGATATCCTTTGTAATGTTCGTGACTACCTTGAGATGAACGACATGTCGGTCGAAACGGCGGTCAATGGTAGGCAGGCTTTGGATTGGATGAGCCAAAAATCCTACGCCGTCTGTGTTCTTGATATTGGGTTGCCGGACATAGACGGCTTGTCTGTTTGTAAAACGTTGCGTGCGAACGGTGATAAAACACCGATCTTGATGTTAACGGCGCGTGACAGTATTGATGATCGGGTAAATGGTCTTGGAGTCGGAGCCGATGATTACCTGATTAAGCCTTTTTCGTTGCGTGAATTGAATGCCCGGGTTCAGGCGCTTATTCGCCGTGCCTATGGTGATAACACGATGAAACTTAAAGTCGGAGATCTGGTTTTTGATCTCTCAACAACACAAGTCTGCCGTGGTGGTAAACCGATTAAATTGAATCCGACCGGTTTAACCATCTTGAAAGAACTGATGCTAAGAAGCCCGGCTATCGTGAGCCGAAACCGCCTTGAAGCTCAAGTTTGGGGTGGGGGCGCGCCGGACTCAGATAGCCTGAGAGCCAACATCTATCTCCTACGCCAAGCAATTGACAAAGCCTATGATAAAAAATTGATTCACACACATCCGGGCTTAGGTTGGTCCATTAATGAATGAGGCGCAAAATGCATAAATCGTTCGGGTTGGCACAGCGAATTTTCTTGGGATTTGCCCTTCAGCTTTTATTAATTGTGGGAATCTATTCGGTGGCGATGATGCAGTCGACCGAATTCATGGAAAATAATCTCGTGAGTGAAATGCTTCGCGAAGAGCTTGAAATGAGTGTGCAGGAGCTCAATTCCCACGAAGAGTTGCAATTGCCGCCATCGATGAAAATATTCAGCGATGACCCACGGCTTGATCCCATTCCGGCAGCCTTTGCCCATGTCCCAGAAGGTTTTACGGAATTTGTCAATGACGAGTCTTCATTCGTTTATAGGCTGCAGCTCGGTCAGCATTCTTACATACTGATGCGAGATCAGTATGACTTCGAACGAAGTGAACAGATTTATAACGTTGTCATTTTAATATGCAGCACGTTGGTTTTAACCTTAGGGTCGTTTTTCGCTTGGTGGTGGGTTAGCCGTCGTGTGATCAAACCGGTACATGATCTGTCCGCGCAAGTGCGAACAATTGCGGCAACTCGTACATATCACCCGCTGCAAGCGGATTTTGCCGATGACGAAGTTGGGGAACTTGCCCGAATTTGTGATAATGCTTTAAAACGATTTCACGAAGCGCTGTTACGGGAACGACTTTTTACCGCGGATATCAGTCACGAGCTTCGCACACCGCTGACGATTATTCAAACTAGCGCGGAATTACTCCATATGAAGGGCGCCAACGTTGGTGAAGCAAAGCGCGATGAGCTATTAAAAAGAATTTTGGGATCTTGCCAGTCGCTTCAAGATCTCTTGAATATTTTCTTAAATCTTGCCCGTAACACCTCTTTCGAGATTCAGGAAAGTGATACGGTTCACGATACGTTAAATTCGATAGTCGAGTACTACCGCCCTAATGCAAAAGCCAAAGGACTGGAATTGACTTTTGAAGTCAACGACAATTGCCCGGGATTTTATTCGCCGGTTGTGATCGGTGCCCTAGCCGGCAATTTAATTAAGAACGCCATTTTATATACCTCAGAAGGGTGCGTGAAGGTGACGGAAACGGCCACAGGGTTTGAGGTGCAGGATACGGGTCCCGGCATCGATTCTGAAAATAAAGATCGTATCTTCAGTCCGCATACACGGGCAACCGATCAGCAGCAGGGTAGCGGCATGGGTTTATCCATTGTTAAGCGGTTGTGCGATCGCTTTGGTTGGAAGGTTGAATTAGTGTCTCAGGGCTCGCAAGGGGCTTGTTTCAAAATTGTGCTCTTGACCGGAAAGCAGGTGCAACGAGTCGATCAGAGTCGTTAATCGATGAGATGCCTGCGCATTAAAACGGTCAGTAGTAGAAGTGAAAGAAGCGCGAAAATGGCTCCGGCGGCAAAAGTGTAAGCCGGGCTATACAGTTCCCAAAGAAAGCCCGCAAGAAGTCCGGCCATTAAAGTCGCCAAGCCAGACAGAAAGTTAAAAACACCGAAGGCGGTCGCTTTGAATGCGCTCGGAGCAAGCTTAGCGACCATCATGGAGAAAATACCTTGTGAGGCGCCCAGGTGTAATCCAAAAAGCGCGACGCCGACGGCAACCGCATAAGGTGTTTGCCACAACGCGAAGACACAGTCTGAGGCGATCAGAAAGAGAAGACCTAAAGCCAGGAGTTTTGACGACGGGATGCGATCGGCCAGTTTGCCCAATGGGTAGCTCGAGGCGGCAAACACAAGATTGCTTCCGACCAATATGAGCGGAACGAGGGCCGCGGGTACACCACTATCAGCCGCTCTTAAAATCATAAAAGCGTTTGAAAAGCGAGCCAGGGAAAAAACGACTCCTATGACTAATAAGCACTTAAAAGCTAAGGAAGTCTGTAGAAAAAAGGCTTTAAATTTGAGTGGTTCTTTAACGCGTTGCTTTTCTGTTTCAACGTTTTCTACACCGAACAGAATGAGCGCTAGGCAACAGAGTCCCGGAATTAAGGCAAGCCAGAAAACGGTTCGGTAATTTTCCGTGAAAAACATCAAAAGGATTGTAGCCAGAGCGGGACCGATAAAAGCGCCGGCAGCATCTAGGGATTGACGCAGCCCGTAAGCCGCGCCTCTGACAGATTCCGCAGTGACTTCGGCCACTATAGCGTCTCGCGGCGCACCACGTATGCCTTTGCCGATTCGGTCAAAAAATCGTGCCGCAAACACGACTGGCATGCAAGTCGCCAGTGCGAAGAAAGGCTTTGAGAGAACTCCCAAGGCGTAACCGGTAAATACCAACCATTTTTTCTTACCAAACGTGTCAGCAATGACACCGGAAAAAACTTTACTGATCAACGCCGCAGATTCACCGACCCCCTCGGTCAGACCGATCCATACGGCGCTGGCTCCCAGTGTCGTGGACATAAAAAGCGGCAAAAGCGCATGGATCATTTCAGAAGAAATATCCATAAGCAGACTGACAAAGCCCAAAACCCAAACGGTTCGAGGAATGCCAGAGTCGGACTGTTTATTCAAACGGAAACGATGAAAAATAAACATCTTGATAACGCACTCCTTCTTGGATTGTAGCGCTGATCAACATATTGATTTAGTTGAAAAATGCGTCGAAATAATGAAGGCAAGGTTTCTGAAAATGGCGTAGCTGATGGAAGCGATGAGCCACATGAATAACCAGTCCTCGGTGGCGATGAACCAAAGATGGCCTTGAAGAACGTCACCGTTGAGAAATAGGCTCAATATAGTCAGAACAAGGCTGACAAAGAAGTATTGCTTGGACTTTTTTGGCCGTGCATCCCAAAAGAAAAAGAATAAAACTATCGGGAGGTAGACGGCATTGACGCCAAAACCGACCCATTTTGCCAATAATCCGACACTCATGGCGAGCAGCGCATAAATGGATCGAAATGTATCCGTGCAGTTAACCTGAACAAAAGGAATGTCCCGTTCAGCATTGACAGAACACCAACAGGAAGCGCAGATATCGGCAAAAGCCAAAAGAAAGCCTGCCCACAAAATAACGCTGTCAATGCTTTCCGAAAAGAGGAAAATATTGTCGCAGTCGTCTATCCAATAACAGGCCATCCACAAAAAGAACGGGATCACCGTGAAACGCCAAAAAGGCCAATTCCCCCGGAAAAAAATGGGGAAGTGTTGAATAACAAAAGACATTAGCGATTGTTGCATCTTCTGACCTCTAGCCATCATTTTCATGCAAGCCATTATTTAACGGGTCAGGTAAAAATCGCGTTAAAAAGTCAGGAAATAATTGTTACGCAATGTTCTTCAAGGCTAGACCTCTTAATAGAAAAAATAGTGAGGCGCTTTCAATAAGAGATCTAAAAGAACATGGCAACTAATTGAATTTAAGTGTTTTTTATCGTAAAAATCGGCGAGAAAGTTTCAGGTCCTTTTTGTTGCTCGGTACAGTTACTTGGGCTATTAACTTTGACGCTAATGCTGTTTCTTAATCTTCAGTAAAAGCCTCTTGTCTTGTTTTTTGCCACTTTGGCAAAAGCGTGACGGCCAACAGAGCAAAAGCCATGATGAGTAAGAGAGCGGAAATGGGACTCGTGAAAAATACTGTCGCGTCTCCTCTGGAAAGAAGCATTGCGCGGCGTAAATTCTCTTCCATCATTGGTCCCAAAACAAAACCCAGGATCAACGGCGCGGGTTCACAGCGCAGCTGATAGAAGATATAACCCAACAGGGCAAAAGCGGCCATTAGCACGATGTCGTATTGGTTGTAGTTAATGGAATAGACGCCCACCGCGCAGATAGCCAAAATAGCGGGGAAAAGGAAGCGGTAGGGGACTTTTAAAATCTGTACCCAAAGGCCGGCCAAAGGCAAATTTAAAATCACTAAAAAAAGGTTGCCGATCCACATGGAGACAATCAGCCCCCAGAAAAGGTCGGGATTGGTGTGGATGACTTGAGGGCCCGGAGTGATGTTTTGAATGATAAGCGCTCCCATTAAAAGCGCCATCACGGCGTTGGATGGAATGCCCAAAGTGAGCATCGGGATGAAGCTGGTTTGAGCGCCCGCGTTGTTGGCGGCCTCAGGGCCGGCAACGGCCCGGATGTTGCCTTCGCCGACCGGTGTTTCGTTTTCAATTTTTATACGTTTTTCAAGTGTGTAGGAGGCAAACGAAGAGAGCATGGCTCCGCCCCCCGGGAGCAATCCCATGATGCTGCCTAAAAAGGTGCCTCGCGCAATGGCTCCTTGACTTTGAGTAAAGTCCTTTTTCTGCGGCCACGGAGACTTAACCGCAATGGTGCTGTAAGAGCCAGATCCGACAATCGCCTGGAGGTTTTTAAGGATTTCTGCGACGCCGTAAAAGCCCATGGAAATGACGGCAAAATCGATGCCGTCTTGAAGCGTGAGGGTCTCAAGCGTAAAACGCAATTCACCCGTATTGATGTCCGTGCCGACCAATCCGAGCAACAGTCCGACAATGACCATGGCGATTGCTTTTAAAATGTCGCCGTTTGAAAGGGCAACGGCTCCGACAAGCCCCAAGACCATCAGACTGAAATATTCAGTGGCGCCGAAGTAAAGTGCCACTTCAGATAAAACGGGACTGGCCAGAGCAATTAAAAGTGTGGCCACGCTGCCTGCGATGAAGCTTGCGACAGCGGCTATCCCTAAAGCGCTGCCGGCGCGGCCTTTACGGGCGAGCTTATAGCCGTCAATGCAGGTGACAAGCGAAGCCGCTTCGCCCGGTATGTTCATCAAAATAGCCGTGGTGGAGCCTCCGTATTGGCTGCCGTAGTAGATGCCGGCAAGCATAATGACGGCGGCGGTCGGATCAAGCGCGTAGGTAAGCGGAAGCAATAGCGCGAGCGTGGCCACCGGCCCCAATCCCGGCAACACCCCCACGAGTGTGCCGATTAATACGCCAACAAAACAGTAACCGATATTGGCGATGGTGAGCGCGCTTTGAAAGCCTAAGGCTAGATTGGCAAAGAGATCGGTCATGATCACTCCCACGGGGGCAATAGGTTGATTTCAAGGCCGATGGCGCCGACAAAAACCGCCGCTACCAGAAGGTCAATAACGACTGTCAAAATCAGTGCTTCACGTATGCCTCTTTTTTCGGAAGCAAACGAAGAGATAAAAACCAAAACGGATAGGGCAATCCAAAGCCCCGCGGGTTCAAGCAAAAAGGCAAAAGCTAGAAGAGCTATGCCAATTAAAAGAACTTTTTTCAGAGCAAAGCGATAAATGATTTCATGAGACTTTTTTTCAGAAAAAGTTCCTCGGATACTGATCACTAAGCCGATAAAAATGAGGCAATAACCTAAAAGGCGAGGGAAGTAACCGGACGCCATGCGGGCGGCCTCTCCCATGGGTAAATGGTTTGAACCCAATACGAAAGCCAGGCCAATAGCAGCAAAAAAAAGTCCACCCACTGTGTCGCGGGCCAATCGAGCATGAAGCATGAATAGTTAGATTTTCAACGCACTGAGAAACGAGCGATATTTTACCTGTTCGTTTTGAATCCATTCGTTAAATTCTTGCGGCCCCAAAAGCTTCGCTCCCCCCGATAGTCTTTCAAACGTATGCATAGTTTCGTTTGACTCAAGAGTTAAACAAATTTCTTTAAATAGGTTTTCTCGGATTTCGGTTGGCGTCCCTTTCGGAGCCATTAGGCCAAACCAAGTGGATATATCGCAGTCAATACCTAAAGAAGAAAGCGTGGGGGCTGGAATCCGTTTATCCGCCGTGCGGCTCGTTTGCGCTAGCACCTTGACCCGACCGTCTTCAATAGCGGGGCGAGCGCTTGCGAAATTATCAAACATGATGTCTGTTTCTGCCGACAGCAATGAAAGCTGCGCGGCCATGGCGCCGGCATAGGGTACATGAACGGTCTTAAGACCTCTGGTGTTTAAAAGGGCATTGGCAATATGACCTGCCGATCCTGTACCGCCGGAGGCGCAATTGAGCTGATTGGGGTGCTTTTTGACAAAATCGATAAAGTCTTCGGCTGAATTAATCCCCCGCTTTTTCATGGTTGCCGGGGTCATGATCAGGACATTGGGGGTATCGCTTAAAAGGCAAACCGTCTCAAAATCTTGAGGCCTATAGGGCAAGTCATTAAACATCAGCGGATTAACCACCAATGTGGCCAATGCCCCGACAACAAGCGACTGTCCGTTGGGTTGGGCATTTTTAACTTCCAACATGCCACGGGCGCCGGCGGCTCCCGGACGGTTTTCAACAATGATCCGACCTAATTTTGTTTTGAGTTTATCGGCTAGGAGCCTAGAGCAGGCGTCAAGAGGGCCTCCCGCAGGATAAGGTACAACAATCCTCATCTGCTTAGGTTTTGCCCAAGCAGGTAAGGCGGCAGCAGCTAGTGTCAGAGCAAATGAACGTCGACTGAGCATCTTTAAAAAGGATTTAATTAACGAAGTTTATCCCATTTGAAAACGAAGTTTTTCAATTATGGACTGTTAATGCTCGAAACTTTGTGTTTTAATTCTTTGTGTGATTAACGAGCCTATAAGCGATGTCGTCTTTTGCTGAATTTTTCTCCACTTCTGCCGGTATGTTACTCAGGCGCTGGGAATTAGCCCAGATGGATGCTCTTTTGGCAGAGTGCGCGGGCGAGACGGCACTTCAGCTCGGGGCACCCTACGGCAGCTTATTGAGAAATGCTTCCCATGACAGCAGGCTTTTAGGAGCGAGAAACTTTATGCAAACTTCGCAAGCCTGTGCCAATGTTCGTTTGGATTTTGACTCGTTGCCTTTTAGAGAGTCCACTTTTGACTTAGTGGTTAGCGTTCACGCGTTGGAGTGGTCTAAAAATCCCTCGCAATTTTTTAGCGAAGTTTTCCGCGTGCTTGCGCCGGAAGGCCGATTGATTGTGCTTTGCATAAATCCATGGGGCCCCTGGTGGGTGAGAAAGAAAGGAAAACTTTTTGAGTGTCCGACCGAGACATCGTTTTCTCCTTTAAGCGTTACCCAGGTTAAATCATTTTGTGAGCGCTACGGCGTTGTGGATCGAGGCCGTTTTGGTGTTTATTGCCCATCGTTAAGTGACAATCCTCAGCATTTGGCACGGTGGGGGTGGTGTGAGAAAGCTGGAGATCGTTGGTGGCCTGCGCTAGCCAATGCCTTCATGTTAAGTTGTGTGAAAAAAGTCGAGAAACCTGGTTTGATAGGAAAATTGATCCCGGAAGGTGGTCTTTTGAAAAAGAATTGGGCTGGTCAAACCATCGCAACGCGAAACCAGACCAAAAATTTTTAATGCCATTGATTTTTTCACGTAAAATTACGTGAAAAAATCAATCTATGTAATCATGCTCATTAATCGTAATCTTTATCTTCAGCGTTTGGTTTCTCGAATGCATAACGGCATGGTGAAAGTCATCACCGGTATTCGTCGGAGCGGAAAGTCATTTTTGCTTTTTGAAATTTTTAGACAATACCTTTTAGATCATGGTGTTAGTGCCGATCATATTTTAGGTCTTCAACTGGATCGTTTTGAAAATCGTCGTTACCGAGATCCGGAAGAATTGCTTGCTTTTATGAATGCTCAAATTGTTGATGATGGTCGGTATTACATTCTGCTTGATGAAGTTCAGATGTTGGAACATTTCTCGGAAGTTTTGAATTCATTCTTGTATAGAAAAAACGTTGATTTATACGTGACGGGAAGCAATTCAAAATTTCTATCTACCGATGTTTTAACGGAATTTAGGGGTAGGGGAGACGAAGTTCATATTTTCCCACTCTCATTTTCTGAGTTTATGCAGGTTTACCGTGGTGAGTCCGCTGATGCTTGGTTGGAATACGCGACTTATGGAGGATTGCCTCAAGTCGTTTTGATGTCTGAATATGAACAAAAATCGGGATTTCTCAAGAGGCTTTTTGAAGAAACTTATATTAAAGACATTATTGAACGCAATGGAATTTTAAAGACTCAGGAAATAGAGGATGTGGTCAACATCGTGGCTTCATCTATAGGATCGCTCACCAATCCTACAAAAATAGCGGACACTTTTAAAAGCAAACTTAAATCATCGATTAGCCCGAACACGGTTCGTTCTTATATTAACTGCCTTAAAGAGGCTTTTTTGATCAGCGAGGCTCAGCGCTTTGATGTCAAGGGCAGAAGGTATATTGGCTCACCGACGAAGTTGTACTTTGAGGATGTTGGCCTTAGAAATGCTCGGTTGAATTTCCGACAAATGGAAGAAACGCATTTGATGGAAAACATCATCTATAACGAGCTGAGAATGTGGGGATATTCTGTGGATGTTGGTTCAGTAAATAAAAGACAAATGCTCGAAGGGAGGAACTTAAGTCATCAGCTTGAGGTTGATTTCGTTGCGAATTTGGGCAATCGTCGGTGTTACATCCAATCGGCATTGAGTTTGCCCGATCAGCGCAAACGTGACCAGGAAAAGGCTTCGTTATTGGCTATTAAGGATGCGTTTAGAAAAATTATCATCATCAAGGACGGACTTGAACAAGGCTATGATGAGGACGGTATTCTGTACATCAATTTAAAAAAGTTTTTGTTGAATCCTGAAGCTCTTTTAGAATAGAGATTGATTTATTTGCGTAAATTTACGCAAATAAATCAAAGTGCTAAAAATGAATAAAAATCGAAAATTACAAATTTGGACAGACGGCGCTTGTAAAGGTAATCCTGGCCCCGGTGGTTGGGGAGCCTACCTCGTATGGGGAGAAAAAGCGTTGGAACTTTGCGGCGGAGAAGTTGAGACAACCAACAATCAAATGGAATTGACGGCGGTTATTGAAGCTCTTTCGGCCATTAAGCGTCCTGTGCCCATGGTGGTGAGTCTGGATAGCCAATACGTGAAAAACGGAATTTTGGAATGGATGCCCCAATGGAAAAAGCGAGGTTGGAAAACGGCGGCCGGTAAACCGGTGAAAAATATTGAGCTGTGGCAAAAGCTTGATCAATTGGTGAGCACTCACGACATTGAGTGGAAATGGGTTAAGGGACACGCGGGAGAACCTGGCAATGAAAAGGCCGATGAACTCGCCAATCGCGGTGTTCCTAAAAAAGCGTGAAGGATAGAAAACAAATGGCAAAAACTTACAACCGTCAGGTTGCGTTGGATACCGAAACGACCGGTATGGAAATTGAAGCGGGAAACCGTTTGATTTCTATTGGCTGCGTGGAGATTGTGGGGCGCTCGATCACAAAGCGCACGTTCTACAAACTCATTAATCCAGAGCGTGAAGTTGAGGAAGGCGCCGCAAAGGTTCACGGCTATACGTGGGACAAGTTAAAGGGCAAGCCGCTTTTTGTCGACATCGTGGACGATTTCCTTGCTTTCATCAAAGGCAGTCAGCTGATCATTCACAATGCGGCTTTTGACGTGGCGTATCTCAACATGGAATTGGAACGTCTGGGTAAAGGGCAGGTGACGGATTACTGCGAAAGCGTTCTCGATACTTTGCCACTAGCCAAGTCGCTACGTCCGGGGCAGCGCGTGAGTTTGGATGCTCTGTGTTCGGCCTATGGCATCAATAACACGGATCGTACGTTGCACGGCGCCTTAATTGACGCAAAACTGTTGGCTCAGGTGTATTTGGCAATGACTCGCGGTCAGGAGTCACTTGATATCACATCGGTGGATATGAAAAGTCTTCCGCCGATGCCTGATGTGACTAAGCTTCGGGTGGTCAAAGTCAGCGCTGAGGAAGAAGCTCTTCACGCGGAAACGCTTAAAGCGATTGAAAAAGAAAGTAAGGGTAATTTGGTTTGGAAGACCGAAGAGACCCCTGTTGCTTGACTTCCGACATATCTATTAGAGAGTTACAAAATGTCACTTTAGGGCCGTAGTGGCCCTAATGTGCTTTCAGGTTGCATTCGGTAACATTGATTTGTTAAATCATTGAGAGTTTTGCGAATAATGCAGTTAAAAACCGTTTTTGTTATTTCAGTTATAGCAGCCGCGGTGCTTGCCGGATGCGGTGATAAAAAAGCATCGGTTGAGCGAGCCCCCATTGAAGTGGCGACCATGACGGCAACGCCCACGACGGCGTTTCGTTGGGTGGATACTTTCGGGCAAACGGAAGGTGCAGAAGAAGTTGAGGTGCGTGCTCAGGTTTCCGGAGTCTTGCGTAAGCTCAATTTCAGAGAGGGCGAACGAGTCAAGGCCGGGCAAACGCTTTTTGAAATTGAAAAAGATCCCTATGAGGCCCAATTAAGACAGGCTCGTGCTCAAACACAACAAGCAAAAACGCAATTGATTAAAGCTCGTCGGGATGCTAAACGAGCTTCAGAACTCATCAAAGTCAACGCCGTGAGCCGTCAGGAGTATGACGATGCGCAAAGTGCACTCGCGGTGGCTAAAAGCGCCTTAGCCTTAGCCCAGGCTCAGCAACAGAATGCGGAAATTGATCTTTCCCATGCAATGGTTCCCGCGCCGGTTGACGGCATTGCCGGTAAAAGTGAAGTCAATATCGGTTCATTGATTTCAGCCGGTACAACACTTTTAACGTCTATCACACAACCCGATACGCTACGCGTTTCGTTTGCAATCGGTGATAAGTCGCTTGCCGGAGCAACGCTGACCAAAGATAATCTGGTTCGAGTCTTTTTGCCCGACTCCAAAGAATTTTTACCGGCTAAGTTGGATTTCATCAGTCAACAAGTCGATGCAAATCGCGGCACGCTGAGACTGCGTGCGGTTTTGCCTCCCACGGATAAATTCCTTCCCGGCCAGTATGTTCAAGTTCGGCTTATGATGGGTGAGTATCAAAATGCCTATCTTGTGCCGCAGGGTATTGTGCGTCAGAAATCCGACGGCACTTATTCGGTCTACGTGATGGAAGAAGGCGTGGCGCGCGAGCGGGGTGTTTTACTTGGAAACTGGGAAGGCAAAGACTGGATTGTCACTGGTGGCTTAAAGCCGGGCGATAAAGTGATTACCAATCAGATTCTGCGGCTTAGAGAAGGAATCAAAGTGAAGGAGAAAAACGCTTCCGAGCCTCAGAACGCCGCCACCGGGGACACCAAGCAGTAGCCGGAGGACAAGATGCTGTCGCAATTTTGTATCCGCCGTCCGATTTTTGCATCCGTGATGTCCATATTGATTGTGCTCGCAGGCTTGGTCTGCGCGCGCATTTTGCCTCTGTCTCAATATCCGGACATTTCTCCTCCAAGTGTATCCATTTCAACAAGCTACGAAGGGGCAGACGCTCAGACGCTTGCTCGTACCATTGCCGCTCCGATCGAAGATCAGCTCTCGGGTATTGAGGGACTGCAGTATTACACCACTTCTTTGCGCTCTAACGGTGATGTGCGCATTTCCTGTACGTTTGAAGTCGGCATTGATCCGAATGACGCCATGCTTGAAATCAATAACCGTGTGCGTACAGCCGAAAGACGGCTGCCCGAGACGGTTCGTCAAAACGGCGTGACGGTGAGAAAGCGCTCCGAAGAAACCCTTTTGATGATGGCGTTAACATCCCCCGACGGGTCGATGAATCCCACGCAAATGGCCGACTATGCGACGCTTAACATTGTCGATGACTTGAAGCGTATTCCGGGCGTGGGCGACGTAAGTATCTTCGGTAACGTTCAAGGGGCCATGCGTATTTGGCTCAATCCCGACAAAATGGCTTTGTTGGGAGTGACGGTGGGTGACGTTGAAAATGCCGTTGATATTCAAAACCAGCAGTATGCGGCAGGCCGCGTGGGCGCAGCGCCGACGGCTCCCGATCAGCAGCTTTTTTACACGGTGACCACCGAAGGTCAGCTTTTAACTGAAGAGGAATTCGGAAACATTACGATTCGCTCCGATGGTCCCGATGGCATTATTCGCTTAAAGGATATCGCTCGGGTTGAAGTCGGTAAACGCAGCTACGATTCCTACAATCTTTTAAACAGTGCGCCGGCTATTACCGTGGCTGTGTACCTGCAAACGGGTGCCAACGCCATGAGTACGACTGAGCTTGTGAAAGAGCGCGTGGCAGAACTGGCTCAGCACTATCCAAAAGGCCGCATTACCCACACCATCACCGACGATACGACGATCTTTGTGTCCGCCTCATTGCACGAGGTGGCGAAGACATTGATTGAAGCCGGTCTTTTGGTACTCCTTGTCGTTTACCTTTTCTTGCAAAGCTGGCGCGCAACCCTCATTCCGATGATCGCGGTCCCGGTCTCTTTGATTGGGACGATGGTGGGATTGTGGGCGTTTGATTTTTCGCTCAATACGCTCACGCTTTTTGCCATGACGCTAGCCATTGGTATTGTGGTCGACGATGCCATTGTGGTGCTTGAAAACGTCGAGCGCATCATGGTCTCTGAGGGGGTCTCAGCGCGGGTGGCTGCCAAACGGGCTATGAAGGAAGTGGCCGCTGCCCTGGTGGCTATTGTGTTAGTGCTCTCGGCAGTGTTTGTGCCGGTTGCGTTTTTGGGCGGCATGGCCGGTGAACTTTATCGTCAGTTTGCTGTGACGATCACGATTTCCGTCGCCCTTTCAGGCTTTGTGGCCTTGACGCTCACACCTGCGCTTTGTGCCATTTTGCTTAAACCCCGAACCAAAGATCCGGCGAAATTCTTCCAACGCTTTAATTTGGGCTTGGGACGCTTTACGAAGTTATTCCAACGCCTGGTGGGTTTGGCTCTTCATCATCGAGTGGCAAGCGGCGTGTTGCTTTTAGCGGTCATGGCGGCCTGCTGGCAGATGGTTCAGATTACACCGACCTCTTTTGTGCCCAGAGAAGACCAAGGGGTTGTTCGTTTGAGTCTTTCGTTACCGGAAGGTGCTTCACAAACCCGTACCGAGCGAGTTTCCGATGAACTGCAAAAGAAAATGGGTCAAATCGAGGGGGTGGAATCCGTTTTGACCCTGACGGGCTTTGATACGGTTGCCAATGACACACGACAAAACGCCGCCACTTTTGTGCTGAAGCTTAAGCTTTGGGATGAGCGTAAGAATACGGCCAATGACGTTGTTCAAATTCTCACGAAGATGGCCGAAGACATTACCGAGGGCAGAGCCACGGCTTCAACCCCGGCGCCAATCAGAGGTCTGGGGTCTTCGGGCGGTTTCTCAGGATTTTTGCAATCTCGAGAAAGCGATGATCCGGTTCAGTTGCAGCAAGTGGCCGATAACTTTATTGATGAGTTGAGCCGTTCGCCCCTTTTAACCGGTGTTCGTCACACGGCCATGGCCGAATCGCCCATGTTATTGGTCAATGTTGACGAAGCAAAGGCCTTGGCCATGGGCGTATCTATTTCAGACATCTACGATACGCTCTCAGCCTTTATGGGCAGTACCTATATCAATGACTTCACGCGTAACGGCAAAATTAATCGCGTAATTATGCAAGCGGACACCGACTACCGTATGAAGCCTGAGGATTTGGGGCGCTCATGGGTAAGAAACAACGTCGGTGAAATGATTCCGATGTCTACATTGGTGTCTTGGGAGAGAACATCAGGTGCTGAGACCATGTCGCGCATGAATGGCTATCTTGCCGCGCGCTTTATGGGTGAGGCGGTTCACGGGGTGAGTTCCGGTGAAGCCATCGCGGAAGTGGAACGCATCGGAGATGAAATGCTCCCGGAAGGTTACGCTATCGGTTGGACCGGTCAAGCCTTCCAGGAAAAGCGTTTAGGAGCTTCAGCTTCCACAGCTTTCATTTTCGGCATTATTGTGGTGTTTCTCATTTTGGCTGCTCAGTATGAGCGTTGGTCGTTGCCGATCGCCGTTGTGCTCGCGGTGCCATTTGCCGCGTTGGGGGCGTTGCTCGCAACTTATTGCCGGGGACTCTCGAACGATATTTACTTCCAAATCGGTTTATTGGTATTAGTGGGCCTATCGGCCAAGAATGCCATTTTGATTGTGGAATTTGCCGCCCAGAAGTTAGAGCAGGGTAAGAGTGTCTTTGATGCTGCCCTTGAGGCAGCCTCTTTACGGTTGCGTCCGATTTTGATGACCTCTTTTGCTTTCATTCTTGGTGTGGTGCCTCTGGCTTTGGCTACCGGTCCCGGTGCGGCTGCTCGCCAATCCATGGGTACCGGTGTGTTAGGCGGAATGTTGGTTGCCACATTTATCGCCATTATCTTTGTGCCGGTCTACTTTACTTGGTTCGTCTCTAAGAATCCGGTACGGCGAGATGATGACGATGAGGATGAACGTGCTTCACCTTTCTTGAGTCATCTGGAAAAGCCGGAAGAACCAAGCGACGGCAAATAAAGAGAGTAAGAGGCCCGTGCGAGTGTACGGGCCTTCTCTTAGGAAAATTCTATTTCAGAGGCTTCTCGGTCGACAGACTTGTTTTTTTCAGAAATTAACAAAGCTTCAAAACTATAACCAAATGGTTCGAAAAAAAACGCCAAGTAGTGCGTTAAAAAATTGCCAAATGGTTCGGAGAAAAATCGTCAAATAGTTCGTTGATTCTGAATGAATTGCAATAATGTTATTCCAATATGTATTAAATCATGTATTAGATCATGTATTAGACCATTTATTTTTTAATACATGTTGGAGTAAATAATAGACGTATAAACATAAGTTAAATTGCAAAATAAACGTTTAAAAACAAGTTGTTGGAACTTTCAATTAACATGTATTGTCCTGTATTGTTTGATGTATCAAATCATGTATTATTTCATAAAGGCTATAAAATGATACAAGTGGGCGTTGTTAAAGTCGGCTGTTGCCAGTGTGATCTCGATAAGAAATATCCTTCCAAGAGCGTTCATTAAACATTGAGCCTTCAACTTTCCGGTTTAGGCTATAAATTTGAATGTGAAATAACATGAAAAAAATTGTCAAATGGTTCGTTAAAATATCGTCAAATGGTTTGTTAAAAAATTGCCAAATAGTTTGATTACTAAAATTATGAAACAAGAATATCGTCAAAGAGTTGTGGATAAACTCTTAAAAAGGAAACTCCAAGCAATGGGGGCTGTTTTAATAGAAGGACCTAAACTGTGCGGAAAATCAACAACGGCCGTACAGCAGGCAGAAAGTGTTTTAAATATGGAATCGGGTCCCACCTTGAGTCTAGCGGCAATTAACCCAAAATTATTGCTTCAGGGAACGACTCCTCGACTTATTGATGAGTGGCAACTTGCTCCGCAGCTTTGGGACGTCATTCGTAGGGAAATTGATTTACGAGGAGGAGAACCAGGGCAATTTATTCTTACGGGGTCAGCTGTTCCCGTTGATTCTCGTCAATTAAAACATTCAGGAACTGGTCGTTTCAGCTGGTTACGAATGAGACCAATGACGCTCTTTGAATCCGGAGAATCTAATGGAACAGTCAGTTTAAAAGATTTATTTGAAGGACAACTCAACATAGGGTCGAATAATGTCTTGGATCTTGAGCGGATAGCTTTTGCGGCATGCAGAGGCGGTTGGCCTACAACGCTACGTTTGAAAGGTGAGTTGGCTTTAACACATGCCTTTGAGTATGTTGAGGCGCTTATAAAACGAGATATTTCACGTGCAGATGGAGTGAGAAGAAACCAAGATGTTACTCGGAAATTGTTGCGATCGTACGCTCGTTATCAAGGTTCACAAGTTTCGGCTCCAGAATTAGCAAAAGATCTTAATGGGATTGTTAACGATAAAACGGTATTGACTTATTTAAATGCTTTAAAAGAAATTTTCGTTATAGAAGATTTACCTGCCTGGAATCCAAATTTAAGGTCAAAAGCAGCTATTCGGCAATCGGATACCAGATATTTTGTGGATCCATCAATAGCGGTGGCAGCGTTGAGTGCAGGACCTAAAGATTTGCTTTTTGATACTAAAACATTTGGCTTTATATTTGAAACGTTGTGTATCAGAGATCTACGAGTTTACGCTGAGGCACTCGATGGAAGTCTTTTCCATTTTCGGGATAGAAATGGCCTTGAGTGTGATGCCGTTTTGCATCGTAGAAATGGAACGTATGGACTAATTGAGATTAAATTAGGTAGTGAGAAGGGAATTGAAGATGGAGTTAATACTTTAAAGACCTTGGCTTCAAAAATCGATACAACGAAAATGCAACCTCCGTCTTTTTTGATGGTTTTAATAGCAAGTGGAGAGTACGCCTATCGACGAGAAGATGGTGTATTGGTTGTCCCCATTGGATGCCTGAAAGATTAAAAAATCGTCGGTTTTGTCAAAGTACGTTATCTCTTTTGTTTTCAGTATTAAACCGTTAATCAAAAAGCCGCCGACAATGCTTTGAATTTTGTTTGTCGGCGGCATTACTTGTCAATGGGAAATATCCTTCCAAGAGCGCTCATCAAACATTGAGCCTTCAACTTTCCAGAACTTCTCCTCGCGGTACTGATTGGCGGTCAGCCCATCAGGGACAAACGTATAACGAGTCGCTTTGTTGACGCGAATGTTTTGGTTATTGAGCGATGCAAAGATAAATTTCATCGTATCCACAATCCCGACGTAATCATCACTAATTTGCAGCGGAGCATTGGCGTTTGCTTTTTGTGGTTTAATCAGTAAAAGCGAGCTCGGACGTCCCACGGAGCCTTTTTGGTTAAAGGCAGCTAATTCCGGTACAACACCGGAGCTATGGTCCGATACCACCACAATCGTAGTGTTATCATAGATTTTTTCCTTTCTCATCCAATCAAACCAATCGCCCAAGGCTTGAAGGGAACAGGTTTCAGCGGCCATTTGACCGATCGGAATTCCATCCGGACGAGCCCCGGGAGTTTCGTAAGGCAAGAGTTTGCAAGTACCCGGTTCAGAAAACCATGGGTAGTGGCTTAATTCGGAGTCAATGAATTTGAACGTATTTTTTTTCGCGCGAGTATTGGATACCGTGGGCAGGAGCTTGAATAACGCCAGATCACGGTAGGTGTTGTAAACCAAAGCGGCAGTACTTTCACCCATCAGACGTTCAATCCAACGGCCGTCCTTGTAGATCATGTTTTTAAGTCCCCAAGGAACGGCATTAAAGAAACTCACAGCAATCAAGAAACTGTCGCTGTTGCCGCGGTCAATTTTGAGATTGTTTTCGGCCGCATAACGGCGAATGTAGCTGTCGCCGATGTTGCGGATTAATAATGGCTGATGGCTTGTGTATTTGGCCAAGCGGTTTCTTTCCGTCCAGTTTCTTTCGTAAAGCGAGACATCAAAAGACGGTCCGAAACGATTAAGTGTATTGGCAAAGCCACGATTGACTTTTTCAGCCAGTGTCAGGTTTTCGTCCTTATTTAATTCCCAAGGGGTACAAGCTTCTTCACAAATAATGGACGGAAGGCTCGAAATAGTGGAAGGACCGGTTGCCAACGCTTCGCGATACCAAGTAAAGCCTTTGTATTGGTTTTTTAATGCTGGTGTTTCTTGCATGATGCGATCTAAGTGACGTCCCGCGAAAGCATCAAGCATCACGACAACCACATTTTGCCCTTCTTTGCTAAAACCGAACAGTCGATCGTTATAGTCCGGTAAATCGACTGTTTGTGTGTTTTCGGCGTCTCGAGACCAGGCTTCCTGTGTGGACCAGAGAATAAAGACAGAATTAAAGAGACTGCCCGCAATGCACAGTATCAAAATATTTTTAATCCAGACGACTTTATTGCTGCGGATAAGCCAAACGAAAACAATGGAAAATAAAGTGATCACCGCGACATCAACCACAACATTAACATTGCGGAAAAGGGGCTCTGGGTTGGCGATGATAAACGCATTGATCGTTCCGACGTTCAAAGGCAGCAGGAACGCATAGACGGTCATTAAAAGCGAAATGAACGCAAAGGTGTAGCCAGCGAAATCCGCGTAACGGGTCAATTCAAAAAGCTTAGTCAGGCACCAGAAAATGACGCCTGCGACGCACACACAGGCTAAAAGCATGGCGAGCACTTCTTCAATACGCGAAAAGCCTTCCGGGGCCGTGCTGAAAGCCTGAATCGGCAGATAAAACGCTAAAAGAATAACAAGCCATATGGCGCCGGGGGTTAAGAGCGCCGAGGGCTTAGACTCACTCGGGTAGAGCAGATTCTTTAAGCCGAACTTGAAATTCGTGAGCGTAAGCGAAATGATCAGGAAAGCAAAAGAGGCGCTCAGAGCAAAGTAGCGTCGATTTAAGCCGAGACAGCTCCATTTGTACCAAGTGTTGAGTTCATAGTACAAAAGCAATGCAATGAGAATCAGGGCAATGGGGTGCTTCCACATGCGCAGTCTGACGCACTCGATAACGGCGCATGCTGCGAGCAAAAGAAAAGCGTAGTCAGAATAGGCACTTAAAGAAAACTTGAGACCATCGCTAAACCAAGTGATCTGATTACTGCTTAAAACGGCCAGAGCGACAGCTAAGCCCCAGAGGTAGACAAGATAACCGTTTACGATAGAGGGGCTGCTTTGAAAGGTTGTGCCGCTATCGGTGAAGGCAAAAATCTTAAGCCAAGTGCTTTTAATAAGAAGACCCAACCCACGAAGTTTGTTGGCAAAGTGGCGCACCAGGTCATAAACAATATTCTTGCCAAGCGAGAAGATATTGTTGAAGGTCCAGTAAAGCACCAGGCCTGAGGCGGCGTTATATAAAAGCACCAAAAAGAGCGCGGCCATGCCGTAGAGCTGGTACTTGTCACGCTTGGAGAGATTTTTGGTGTAAATCAGGGCACTGGCGATATTGATGACCGTCATCAGTATCGGCATGAAGTTGATCGCAAAGTCTCCGATTTTGAAAAGTTCGTCAGGCTTTGAAAGATCGGTCAATCCTAAAAACGAAATGCCTTGTAACGGTTCAAAGTGGCTTAGGAAATGGTAAGCCGCAAAGAAAAACGGAATCTGAAGGAAAAAGCCAATGCTTGATCGCAGGGTCAATAGCGGTGAGTAACCGGCCTGTCGATGCATCGTCGTGATCATGGCAAAGCGCTCTTGCCCCTTATAGGCGCGCTTAATCATTTGCTCCTTAGCTTCAAAGCTTTTGCGAAGAGCTCTTTCTTCTTCCTGCCAGGCTTCAGCCTTCATGTAGATGGGCAGAATCACAAAGTTGACGATAAGACTCATCACGATGATGGCCCATCCCCACTGTTGGGTGATATCGAATCCCCAAAGCAGGGCCTTGTGCATCCAATATTCAAGCGGAGCGATGAAAAGGGTATATAAAAAGTCAATCATTTTTGTGAGTCTTCTGAGTGTGAACGGAGTTAGCCATATCAATCAAGGCTTGGGCGATCGGTTCTCCCGCGTGCCCGAAATTGACAACGTTTTCACGTCGAATGGCTTCAATGCGGCTTGCCATGTCTTCGTGACGCATCAAGAGATCTTTAACCAAAGCGGGAATATTCTCTTCATTTCCCGGCAAAACGCGTTTGCCGAGACTATCGAGCGCTTGCATTTCCCAGGCTTCATGAGGAATTTCCCAGGCTTCAAAGCCATCCTTTAAGGGACCGTTGCCAACGGAGATAACCGGACGCAGGAAGATGAAAGCAAAATCAAAAATAACGCCCGAGACGTCAGAAATCATCAGTTGGGCGCGGCTCAAACTCTTAAAGCCATCGGGATTTCTATCCCACTCGATGTTGTCAAACGCTTTTAATTCCGACTGAAGTTTTTCCATAAGCCCTTTATCGGAAATAAAGCTTTGCGGGTGGGGGCGCAAAATGACGTGATAGCCCGCTTGAGCTAAAAGTTTCGGAATCATGGATCCCGTTCTGGTCAGTAAACCGTTTTTGCCCCACGTCGGTGCAATAAGAATGGTATTGTCATCGGGCTTTAAATCGGCTGTTTTTCGGCTAAGCATTCCGTCAAAATAGGGGCAGCCCAAAAGGGGCAATTCCTTGGGTTTGGTATGCCTTAAGGATTCCAGTGCACGAAGGCTTTTGGCCTGTGCGGGGCCCGCGCAGAAAACGGCGTCATAGTAGTCGAAGCTATAGAACTTATAGGTGTGGATGTCGCCTGCGGCATGGACAATGTGGACGTACTTTTTAACGCCTGCTGAACGTCTGATTTGAAGAACGTCAACGCCCGGGGTTGTCAGAGCAAACACATCGGCTTCTAAAAAGCCCAAAGCGGTGTAGGCGGTTTGTCCTTTACCGATAAATTTCGCGTGAACCCATTTATCCAAGCCGCTTTTAAAAACGGGGTCGTTTTCATCGCTGGTGAGATAGGTGCAGCGAACATTTTTAGCGGCAAGCGCTTCCAAAACCGGTTTAAAGGTTGACCAGTAGGCGGCCGACTCGGCATAAAACACGATGGAATTATTCTTCAGGTCGTCTTTTTTACCCGTGAATTTAAAAAATACCGAACGAACCATACTCGGCAGTTTTCTCACCAGAAAGTAAGCGCTCGAAGTCAATCCGATCAATACAGACAAAAGCATGCTGCCCGTGCCAGGATCAAGATAGGCGTAAGCATTGATCGGTAAGTAGATGAGCAAACCGATGGAGGCGAATTGAAGTGCTTTATCCAAATACATCATTTTGTTTGTGAAATTTTCAAAACAATTATTCTGACTGCCAGTGCGGAGACAAAAATCAAAGTTGACATGGCGGCTCCTTCGGAAATAAAACCGCTGTCAATCATTTGAATCGCTGCCACGGCAGCGGGCATTGTCTCCGGCGTATACAAAAACACCACCGCAGAAATCGTTGTCAGGGCGGAGGCGAAAAGATAACAGAATACCTCACCAAGCCCAGTTTTGCATAACGGCAAAATAACTAGCCTGATAGTCGAAAGGGGACTCACTCCTAAACTTTCTCCCACGGTTTCGTAACGGGGATCAATTTGGCTGAAAGTATTGCCGGCTGTGATATGGGCGACGGTGTAAAGGTGAATGAGGGTATTAAACACCAATAAAGTCATGGCACCTGTGGCACTTGCGAAAATCGAGCAGCCGGAAAAAGCTAAAGCGAACGCTAGGCCCAACACCGTACCCGGAATACAAAGGGGAAGAAGAGCGGTGGCCGAAAAAAGTTTTGTGAGGGCGGGCGGGATGTTTTTAACGCGTCGAGTCAAGTAAGCGCCGACAAAACTCACAATGGTGCCGATGGCTGCAACGCTGGTTGCCAATACAAAACTATTTATCCAGGGATCAATGCCATAGGTGGAATTTTTAAAGCTGTAGTTGGCGAGCGTCATCTCGGGGACATAAGGCCAGAATGTCACAAAAGAGCCGTAGATGACAACAAGCACACACGAGGCTTCGAATATAAGAAAGAGCCAGGCAGCGATACTCCAGCCGATGGGATGCTCAGAGAAGGGACGGGCGGGGATATCACCCGCTTGAGCAACAGTCATCGGGTACTTGGATGTGAAATAAAAAGCCAGGATGCAAGGCAGCATCAGCCATAAACTCAGAAAGCCTGCGGCGGCCCAGTCTTGATTGCCGATGGCTTGGTTATAAATTTCGGTGGCAAGCATGCTGAAGCTGCCGCCTAAGAGCTTGGGGACACCGAAGTCAGTGACTGTCAAAACAAAGGCAATTAAAAAGGCGTTAATGAGTCCTGCGCGGCAATGAGGAAGAATAATGGTTAAGATGCTCTTTAGCGGCGAGGCTCCCAGTGAGCGGGCGGCCAATATCAGGCCGGCATCTAACCTTTCAAGACTTAAAAGCAATTGCAAAGTGGCATGAGGAAGCGTGAAAACAAGCGCTCCCAAAAAGACCCCGGTAGCACCGTAAAGGGGCGTTTGAATAATCAAGCCGTTGTTGCCGATCAAATAGATAAGACCGATGGCGGGCATGACCGATGGGGCAAAAAGCGCGATGGGGAAAATGGTTCTTGCGGTTTTGGATGCAAAACCTTTGGTGTTTACGATCGTGTAGGCGATTGTAAATCCTGCAACACAGGCTGAAAGGCCAACGGCAAGGCCCATGACCATCGTATTAAAAAAGGCCCTCAGATTAAAACCCGTTATAAATGAAGTCAGTGCCGGTCCATCGGACAAAGTTGAGAAAAGACTTATCGCGGCAGGCAAGAGCCCGGCAAGTAAAAATAAAATGCAAAGAGTCAGAAGGGATGCGGCGTGTTTGAGCATCAGTCCTGCTCCCAGGTGTGCCAACGTTCTTGAGGCAGTCTTATCGCATAAAGTTCGCCGATGGATAACGAGTCGGCTAACGGTGATGTACGGGGAATACGGGCAGAAATTTTTGTTTTAAAGTCATTTAAAAGGAAATGCGCCAAGACGCTTTCCCCTGAAAATTCTTTGGCTAATAACTCCGCCGTAAAGGTCAATGCTTCACTTAAAGTTCTTTCAGTAGCCTCAAAGACTTCAACATCACTGTGGCGGATGCCGGTGAGTTTACCGTTATTGATTGCGGGTACACGAATGAGATTCATGCCGCCGGCAAAGGTCGCAACAAAAGGCGAAGTCGGGTGATCAAATATTTCTTGCGGCGTGCCGGCTTGTTCTACTTTGCCGTTGTGAATAATGACAATGAAATCCGAAAGCGAGAGGGCTTCATTTCGATCATGTGTCACCATCACGGTTGTGATGCCGGCTTTTTGCTGGATTTCACGCAACTCGCGCCCGATGGTTAAGCGGTTTTGAGCGTCAAGCGCAGAAAGCGGCTCATCCAAAAGTAAAAAACGAGGATTGATGGCCAAAGCCCGTGCAATAGCCACACGCTGCTTTTGACCGCCCGATAGCTCATGAGGATAACGGTTTTGAAGTTCTTCCAAATGAGTCAGTGACAAGAGGTGCGCGAGCTTTTCTTCCTTAACCGTTTCATCAACTTTACTGGAGACGCCATAAAGAATATTGTCCCTAACCGTAAGGTTGGGGAAAAGCGCATAGTGTTGAAAAACAATGCCGGCTTTACGGTTGGGTAAGGCAATATCGGTAATGTCTTCATCGCCGAAGATGATTTGGCCTTTTGTCGCTTTTTCAATTCCGGCTAAAACCATAAGAAGCGTTGTTTTACCGCTTCCCGACGGTCCCAAAATGCTGGTAAAGGCACCTAATGGAATCGAGAGATTAATCTCGGAGAGCACGTGCGTGGAGCCGAATGATTTGCTTAAGTTTTCAATCAATAATTGGTTATCCATGGGCTCACCTTGATGCGATGCTTTGCCATTGGTCGGTTATGGTCTTTTTTTCAATGGCCGCTTGTCTGAAATCCAAAGTTAAAAATCGGGCAACCAGTTTTTTGCCGGTTTCGGTTGAATAGCGGTCAATTGAGGAAATACCACTAAACGACGCGGCAATGTCGGCAACGGGTTGGGATGCGCAAAAGTCCAGGAAACGCTTGGCTAAAACTGGATGGGGACTGCCTTTGGGCAAGGCGCAGCCTTCTGCGTCCCAAGCGATGCCTTCTTGCGGTTCAACAGTGATAACCGGTACGGAAAAGCGCATAAAGGGTCTGACAAAAGCCTCCGAGGTAAGCGCAATCGGAATTTCTCCTTGAGCGGCCATGGCCGCGGGCCTTGCGCCTGAGGCTGTATAAAAAAGAATATTTTCGTGAAGCTTTTCAATGTAGCGCCAACCGGCTTTTTCACCCTTCGCTTGAAGCCAACCCATTAAAAACATAAAGCCTGTGCTTGAGGCAACAGGATTGGGCATGACGATTCGACCTTTATAGATGGGATCCAGAAGATCGTCCCAGGTCTTCGGTATCGGAAGCTTGTACTTTTTAAGTAGTTCCGTGTTAATGCAAATCGATCCGCCCCAAGCATTAATGCCAAACCATGAAAAATCACGAGCCCTCATTTTTGAATTGATGGCAGATGCGTTTTGGGGACTGTAGGAATCTAATAGCCCGGCCTGTTTGAGCCTTTCCAGAGCAATGGCAGAAAGCCCTAAAATGACATCGGCTTTGGGATTGTCTTTTTCGGCCATAAGCCTAGCCGAAATGGGGCCTGCTGAGTCACGAATGTAGGTAATCTCAATATCGGGGTTCTCTTTTTCAAAGGCCTCTTTATAAAGAGGCAAAAACTCCGGTTCCACTGCTGTGTAGACAAGAAGTCTCTCTTTGGCCGAAACGCAGGATGCGTTTGCCAAAAATAAAAGGACAATGAAAGAAAGGAGAGCTTGAAGTACTCCGCTCATTCGAGTCGGAATTCCTTTTTGATGGACTCAATCAAGAAGCGAGCGACTTTATCCGAGGCCTTGGAGGGCTTCGCATCTGTGTTCATTTCAATTAAGCTATCCAAAACCCGCTCTCTGAGCGTAGAAGAACTTACGCCTTCTGTGCGTGGGAAAATCACGAGATTTTCCTCAGGAATATGGTTAGAGTTGTCTGCGCCGTGCACCAAAAGGTCACAGTGGTGTTCTTTCATGTAGTCAAAAGAAATAAGCCAAGGACTGGGAACCACTTCTGAGACGTATTTGATGGACTCTAAAATTTCTTTTCGTTCTTCGAAATTTAATTCGGGGGTATAGCCTTTTTTCTGTTTAATTTCATCATCAGTGGTCAGGGCAACAACCACATCACCAATTTCAGAGGCCTTCTTTAAAAGACGGATATGACCGTGATGGATGAGTGTGGCGGACATATCTACCATGACGCGCGGGCGTTTTTTCTCAGACATTACAACTCCTTGGTTTTGTGCTCTTTGAGAATGCTACTCTCACTCGTTTGTTAAAAGAGAATAGTTCTCGAAATATAGTCCTAAATTTTATTTTTGGCGTAAAAATAGTGTCAAAACAATTGCTCTACTATCATCAAAGAAAGAATAAACGCCCTTGTACTATTTGATTCCTATTGTTTTCCATTAAAGCGAAAAACTATTTTTCATCAACATAGAAAAGCGCGTTTAGTTGTAGAAAATCAGTGGGGATGTCTTTGGCGTTTTTAAATCCTGTGATCAATAACAGTCCGCCTTCTTTACAGTACTTTTGCAGGTAAGGATCATTAGGATCGATGCCATCGTCCAAAACAAGAATCTTGATGCCGAGTTCTTCAATAATTTCCTTATCGTAACCATCAAAAGCCACATAGGGGAATCCTGCAGCGCGGGCAGCGATGTAACGGTAAGGTGTTGTCGTTTTAATAATCATCCGCTCAGGACGCGGGCATTCCTGAAGCATTTTTGGATAGTCCTCTCCTTTATCAATATCAATCATCACATGAGGGTATTTATCCAAAATTTCATCAATATCGGCTAGTAAAAGCGGGGTGTAGCGATTGAGAATTTTGCGCTCACGAATTTGAGAAACCGTTGGGGGAATTAACCATTGGTATGGATGACCGGTATTGTCATTAAAGTCGTCAATGTAGTGAGCACCGAAATAGTGACCGTCCAAAGAAAGTCTTAAATCAAATTCAATGAAACGATAGCCATCGTCAATGGCTTTAATGAAAGCCTCAGACGAATTAGTGTACTGAATGCCATCAATAGAACCGCCGGCGTGTGCGATATATTTTTCTTCACCGACATTTAAAACCGGAGCCGGTTTAAGATCAAGTAAGCCAGCATGATAGGCAAGACCATAATGCCATTTATAGGAATGAGCGGTTGCCCAAAGCAAAATTATGGCGAAAATGACACCTACAAGAACAAAGGGTCGGATGACGAATCGTTTCATAACTGTTAATGGAATACTGCCTTAGAAAAATTGTACAGGGGAGGCTAAATTTTTCAGTAAAGCGACAACACTCCAAGCTGTTGAGGTACTGGATTTCGGGTTGGCGGGATCGGGCTTGCCGGCCACAGTCAACTCCGCGCGCATGAGATTGTTTTTGAGACGGATACGGTGAACGTTTTCAGTACTGTTTGGGTCGCTTGTAATTTGAACCCTTGCATCCGTAAGAGTTCCTGAAGCTAGAGCGGCGGCAACCGCGACATTGACATTTTTAGGAAAGCCATTGATAGCGTCCGGTACGGATCCGGTAAAAACGACTTCTTTTTTGTCGGCCGAGAGAGTCTTTCCCTTTAGGTAAGGAGCGCCTTCCAAGCTTTTCGGTGCTTTTGTGTTGCCGATCACCACTTCAGCATTACCCATTAAAGCAAACGTTTGCATCAAGTCCAGAGCACCGATTGCTCCATTGGGCAGATAGACTTTGCGGTGGTTGGCTTTTGCTGCTGCTTCAAGATTTTTTCTAAAAGCATCATCGGCTAATGCTCCGATTGAGGCGATTACAAGGTCGGAGCCATGTTCAAGAACACGTTGAGCGTATTCTTTCACGGCTTCCCTGCCGGCAAATTCAACAACAATGTCAGGAAAGCTTGAGAGCAGATCATCAAGTGTCGTACAGGCATCAGCATCCAAAGAGTCGGCTAATTCGTTGGCATGCTCTTCATGGCGGGCCATCACAGCGACAATGCGATAGTCGTCAGAAAGCAGTCTTTGCGTTTCTCTGCAGAAAATATGAGCCAGTGCCCCTGCGCCGATTACTGCGACTGTTTTCATATAAGAGGACTCCTTAAGAAGAATTAACCGAAATCGTGTTTGAGTTTAATTTTTTTGAGCCAATAGCTGTAATAAGACGGTAAAAAAGTCTGGACATCAATACCGTAAGCTTCAGCTAACACTCGGGCAATTTCAGGAGCGTTTCTGAAGTAATCCTGTGTTTGGGGCATGTCATCAACTGTGAGGATAAAAGATGATAACAGTCGTCCCAAATCTCGGATGATCCATTTTTGAGGTGTTTGATCGGAAAACACCATGGCGGAATCCAGGTCCCAAAAGCCCATGGAGTCACCCTGGACATAGAAATTCGCTAGTTTTATATCACCATGTGCCATACCAGCATCATGAAGGCGTCTTAATAAACGTCCGGCATTTTGCAGTAATTCGTAGCTATTGGGTTGAGCGCGCAAGGCAGCACTGGCTGTTTGAGCGTCTTTGAGCGCTTCGGTAATGATGTAAGAGTCAGAAATAAGTTCCAGAGTGCGCCTTTCACCAACAGCCAATACTTTGGGCGTGGCTAGTCCGGCTTCTTCAAGTTTTTTAGCAACAACGATTGTCCAAAAACTTCGCGACGGCTGAACGAAGTAGCGAAAACGTAAACCGAAAGCTTTTTGGTGAAAACGAACGTGTTTACCAAACACGGTTGTCTCGCCGACCTTAAAAAGACTGGCGGTTGTTTTTTTTGAATGCTTTTGAAAAATACCGCCTTCGATAACATCATCAAGCGTGCTTGCTATTTTCAGAAGATCATTCTGTAAGTCACACGGCAAAACGTGGTAACGAAGATTACCGATTCTGACTGATTGAGTCCCGTTTGCAGGGTTCAACAAGGTGGTGATTTCCGGACTCCAACGTGTATACATGGTTCTCTTCCGACAGAAATTCTTGAAACAATGTTACTCGAGTTTTTCGATCAAATCTCAATCCAATACGGAGTGTGATCGCTGGGTTTGGGCCATTTACGGGGGACTTTATCAATGTCCACAGCTTTAACCTTGGACTTTAGCGCATCGGAAACCAAAATATGGTCAATTCGTAAGCCATGATTTTTCTGAAAACCTAGCATCCGATAATCCCACCACGTGTAGCGCTTTTCAGGTTGCTCGAAAAGTCGGAAGGAATCGGAAAGGCCAAGAGATAGAAGATCACTAAAAGCATGACGTTCTTGGGGAGAAACCAAAATATTGCCTTCCCATCTTTTAGGATCCCAGACATCACGGTCATCGGGGGCAATATTAAAGTCGCCCAAAAGCGCCAACTGGGAGTATTCGCTTAATTGATTTTTTAACCAATGATTAAGAGCGTCCAGCCATGCGAGTTTATAGGCGAATTTGTCCGATCCTACCTCCGAGCCGTTAGGGAAATACCCGCAGACAATCCGAATGTTTCCCAATTCTGTTTTAAAAGTGGAGGCAATCAGGCGCTTTTGCTCATCAGGAAACGTCGGAATATTTTTCTGGACGGACTCAGGCTCACCAAATTTATCCTTGCGGTAGACAATTGCCACGCCGTTATACGTTTTCTGCCCGGACCAGACCGCCCCAAACCCGCTATTTCCAAGAGCCTCGATCGGGAAGAGATCATCGGTCATTTTGAGTTCCTGCAAACACAGGATGTCCGTTTTAGACTGGTTAAGCCAGTCCAAGACGTGAGGAAGTCTCATTTTGAGAGAATTGACGTTCCAGGTGGCAATTTTCATACGGCCTCCTTATTTGGCAATGGGCTTAATGCCACTGTGGCGAAGCAAGGCGTCAATTTTAGGAGCACGTCCTCGGAAGGCAATAAACGAATCCATCGCAGGACGAGAACTGCCCACGGCCAGTACTTCATTTAACCATTTTTTGCCGGTTTCGGGATTTAAGACCCCGGTTTCTTCAAATAAGGAGAAAGCATCACTGCTTAACACTTCAGCCCACTTGTAGCTGTAGTAGCCTGCGGCGTAGCCGCCCGCGAAAATATGGCTGAATGAATTGGGGAAGCGGTTGTAGTCGGGCTGTTGAGTAACGGCGACTTCCTTACGAACTTCTGCCAAAAGGTCAAGAATGTTGTCTTTCTGGCTGTCAAATTCAGTGTGAAGCAGCATGTCGAAAAGCCCAAACTCAAGCTGGCGCACCATAGCCATGGCACTTTGGAAATTCTTAGCGGCAAGCATCTTGTCGTAAAGCGACCGGGGAAGCTTCTCACCGGTTTGCACGTGACTTGTCAGGCTTTCAAGCACGGTCCAATCCCAAGCGAAATTTTCCATAAATTGACTCGGGCACTCCACAGCATCCCATTCCACACCGTTGATACCGCTGGCGGATGGCTCTTCAATGCGGCTTAACATATGGTGTAAGCCGTGACCGAATTCGTGGAAAAGTGTAAGCACGTCATCGTGCGTGAGAAGCGCTGGTTTGTCGCCAACAGGTTTGGCAAAGTTGCAGACCAGATATGCAACGGGTGTTTGTAATGATCCGTACAAGCGGTTTCTTGTTCGGTCGTTATCCATCCAAGCGCCGCCTCTCTTATTGGGGCGAGCATAGAGGTCGACATAAAACTGCGCAATCTTTTCACCCTGAGCGTTTTCAATTCGGAAGAATTGAACATCAGGGTGCCAGACCGGAGCGTTGTCTTTAACAATGCGGATGTTAAAGAGCGTTTGCACCAGCCCAAATAGACCGTTAAAGACAGCGGGAAGTGTGAAGTATTGCTTAACCTCTTGGTCAGAATAGGCATAACGAGCTTCTCGAAGCTTTTCGCTTGCATAGGGAAGATCCCAACTTTGAGGATCGGCAATACCAAGGTTGTCTCTAGCAAAAGCTTTAACCTCAGCCATGTCCGCCTTGGCTTGAGGCAAGCTTTTTTGAGCAAGATCTCGTAAAAAGGCTACAACTTCTTGTGGCGCTTTCGCCATCTTGGTTGCCAAAGACACTTCGCCGTAATTTTTGTAACCTAAAAGTCTGGCTTCCTGAGCGCGCAATTCTACAATGTGGCGCATCACATCGTTGTTGTTGAATTTGCCATCAAAGTCCAATTCAGAAGCCCGAATGACATAAGCGTGATAAAGCGTTTCGCGCAATTTTCTATTTTGGGCATACTGCAAAACAGCTAGATAATGGGGGATTTGCAGTGTGATTCGGTAGCCATCTTGATTGGTCGCTTGAGCCGTTTCTTTAAAGGCAGCAATGTCATCGGCAGGGATGCCGGCCAACTCTTTTTCATCGTCAACTAAAAGACCGTATGCATTGGTGGCATCCAATAAGTTTTCGGAAAACTTTTGGCTTTCTTGAGCTAACGTTTCTTTAACTGTTTTAAGTTCAGCCTTTTTATCCTCCGGCAAGAAAGCACCGGCTAACTTAAAGTCAATTAATTCTTCATTGATGATGCGTTGGTGAACGGCAGAGAGATTTCTAAAACCGTCACTTTCTTTAATCGCTTTGTATTTTTGAGAAAGCGAGCTTTGTGATAAGCCAATCCAAAATTGAGTGACAATCGGTAAAGCTTCGTTATAGGCTTTACGAAGTTGCGGTTCATCGCACACGCTCATTAAGTGGCTGACCGCGCCCCAGGCACGAGACAGTGAAAGTGTCTTTTTTTCCAATGGAGTGATGACATCATCCCATGTAGCAGGGGTTGAATCCTGAGTAACTGTGGCTAAAGTCTCTTGAGCATCGGCAATCAAAGACTTCATTGCGGGGACGACATGCTCGGGTTTGATCGCAGGAAAATCAATTAAATCGTTGATGGATAAAAGAGGGTTGTTGCTCATAACATGAACCTATAAATGAAACAGGTCAATATTACAGTTAAAGACTAGATTTTGTGGGAAATATGACTAAGAAAGATGAGTAAGTATCAATCTAAAATTGGTAGTAGCAGGGAGTAAGTTTTTGACGAAAACCACAGGAATGTTTGTTTTTAGAAAATGCTACTGGCACTACAAAAATTTTCCATTAATATGTTCTAGTACTTCTACTAATTTCATAGGTGACACCAGATGGGATTCCTTAGAAAAATTTTCAGAAAATATTTTTGGCTACCATTTCTTTGTTTATTCCTTAATCAGAAGTTGTCTAAATTCAAGGCTCTAAATGCAACTGAGACATTGGAGTATGTAATAAAAAATAAATGTTCATTAGCTCGTTTTGGGGATGGTGATATAGATATTCTTACTAAAACAGGGGAAACAGGTTATCAAAAAGCCTCTGAACCTTTGAGAATTGCTATGGAAAAGGTTTTAACTTCCAAGCAAAAGAATTTGTTAATTTGTATACCAGCTGTATTAGTAAATTTTTCAGATTTGGACATTTATACTGATCGAGCTAAATACCACTTTAGGAATATTTTAATTCGTTTTTACAAGTATTTGGGAAAAGTGTTAAGAACCGATGTAGTTTACGGAGATACACAAGTATCCAGACCATATATGGATACATTGAATAAAAGTTACTCTGAAAATATTTTTAAAGGTTTTAAAGAGTTATTTTCAGTTAGAACATTAATTGTTATTGAAGGTGAAAAAACAAGGTTAGGTGTGGGGAACGATTTATTAAGTTGTGCACAAAATGTGTTACGGGTTTTAGCACCTGCAGTTAATGCGTTCGATAGACGTGATGAAATTTTTCAAAAAGCCTTAGAAGTTGCATCGAATCAAGAGAGAAATGGAGATAAACCAGAAGACATCTTGTTTGTTTTGGCTCTAGGTTCAACAGCAAAACTTTTAACATATGACTTAACTGCTAAGGGTTATAGAGCGGTAGATGTTGGTCATTTGGATATCGAATATGAGTGGTTCTTACGTGGAGCAAAAAAGAAAATTGCAATTTCTGGAAAATATGTTAACGAGGCAAAGGATGGGAAAGTTTGGTCAGAGAACTCTGATTTAAATCTTGAACAATACGAAAAAGAAATTGTTGCACGTGTAGGAATTTAGAAATTAAATGGCACCACAATTTGTTCATCTTCGCATGCATTCAGAGTATTCCGTTACTGACAGTACGGTAAGACTCGATTCAGCCATTAAGAAAGTAAAAGAACAGGGCGTAGGCGCCTTGGGTTTAACAGATTTAAATAATATCTTTGGCGGCCTTATTTTTTATACCCATGCGCGTAAGGCAGGTGTGAAAGCGCTGATGGGTTGTGATTTGGTTATCCAGAATGAGACAGATCGAGATAAGCCGTTCAGGATGGCAGTCTTTTGCCAAAATCATGAAGGGTACAAAAATCTCTGCGAAATCCTTACCCATGCATGGCTAAAAAATCAGTACATGGGGCGTGGGGAAACAAAACTAGAATGGCTTTTTAAGCACCATGAAGGACTGATTTTTCTCTCCGGGGGCCCTGAAGGACAAATTGCTCAATTGTGCTTGTCTGGAAAGAAAGCCGAAGCCATTGCTTTGGCAAAGAAAATGAAGTCTCTCTGGGGAGATCGGTTTTTCCTGGAGTTGCAGAGAGCCGGCCGTCCTTCTGATGAGGCTGTTGTTCGTTATCACTTAAGTATTGCTGATGAGTGCGATATTCCGGTGGTGGCTACGCATCCCATCCAATTTTTGGAACCTGAAGATTTTGATGCCCACGATATTCGTGTTTGTATTGCCAGAGGCGATGTTTTAGCCGATAAATCTCGTCCAAAGCTCTACTCCAAGGAGCAGTACTTAAAAACTCCGGAAGAGATGATCAGCCTTTTCGCTGATGTGCCTTCCGCTATAGCCAATACTGTAGAAATTGCCAAGCGTTGTAACTTAGAGGGGGTTTTAAGCAAACCGCAATTGCCGCTTTTCCCAACGCCGGATGGCATGAGTTTGGATGATTACATCGATCAGCTCTCTCATGAGGGGCTAGAACAGCGTTTGGAATTCTTGTACCCCGATAAGGAAAAGCGGGAAAAAGAACGTCCTCGTTATGAAGAACGCTTGCAGTTTGAATTGGGAATCATCAAAAAAATGGGATTCCCTGGCTACTTCCTCATTGTGCAGGACTTCATTAACTGGTCTAAACAAAATGGGGTGGCAGTGGGCCCGGGGCGTGGATCGGGCGCCGGTTCGCTGGTGGCTTATTCTTTGCGAATTACCGACATGGACCCGTTACGGTACGACTTGCTCTTTGAACGTTTCTTGAATCCGGAACGTGTGTCCATGCCTGACTTTGACGTGGACTTCTGTCAGTACAACCGTCAACGCACGATTAATTACGTTAAATCCCGCTACGGTGAAGATGCCGTGAGCCAAATTGCCACGTTCGGTACGATGGGTGCCAAGGGGGTGATTCGTGATGTCGGCCGTGTGTTGGGCATCAGCTATAGCCTTTGTGACAAGGTCTCTCGCCTTATTCCGGCTCAACCAGGAAAAAACGTGACGTTGGCAGAAGCCATCAAGACAGTGCCGGATTTAAAAGACCTGATAGAAAAAGATGAATCTGTTGCGCAGCTTGTTGATAAGGCGCTCCCTTTAGAAGGCTTGGTGCGTAACTTAGGTATGCACGCCGGGGGCGTGCTGATTGCGCCGGGAAAACTGACAGATTTCTGTCCTTTGTATTCGCAGGATGAAAACCCGGATAACGTGATCAGCCAATTCGACAAAAAAGACGTTGAAAACGTCGGGTTGGTGAAATTCGACTTTTTAGGCTTAACAACGCTGACGATTTTGGAATTTGCGATGCGTTTTATCCGTCAGTTGGATCCCAATACAACGTTGCGTTTGGAAGCGATCCCAATTGACGATCCGGAAACATACCACCTTTTCCAAGTGGGCAATACTAGTGCCGTGTTTCAATTTGAAAGTGACGGCATGAGAAAGCTTTTGCGCGATGCAAGGCCTGATTGCCTTGAAGATTTGATCGCTTTAAATGCCCTTTATCGTCCGGGTCCGATGGATCTTATTCCTGAATATATCGCTTGTAAGCACGGCGAAAAAGAAGTTCATTACCCGGATCCGCGTTTAGAGCCTGTGCTGAAAGAAACCTACGGCATCATGGTGTACCAGGAACAGGTGATGCGTGTGGCGCAGATTATCGGTGGGTACTCACTGGGCGGCGCAGACCTTTTGCGTCGTGCCATGGGTAAAAAGCAAGTCGATGAAATGAAACGTCAACGCGCGGTGTTCGTAAAAGGTGCAGTTGAGCGCGGAATGGCAGAGGATAAAGCGGGTGACCTTTTCGACTTGATGGAAAAGTTCGCGGGATACGGTTTTAATAAATCCCACGCCTGTGCTTACTCTTACGTTGCTTATCAAACGGCTTACCTGAAAGTGCACTATCCGGCTCCCTTTATGGCAGCCAATATGTGCTTGGTGATGGATTCGGGTGAAAAGTTAAAGCACCTTATCGATGACTGCTTCTTAAACGATATTTCTGTTTTACCGCCCGATATCAATAAGAGTGAATGGGAATTCGTGCCGACTTCAATGCACGAAATTCGTTACGGTTTAGGTGGTATTAAAGGTATTCCTAAAGATGCGGCTGAGGCAATAGTTAGGGAGCGTGAGCAAAACGGTCCTTATAAAGACCTTTTTGACTTAGTGAGCCGTGTTGATCGGACGAATTTCTCTAAACGAACATTGTTGTCCTTTATTCAGGCCGGCGTATTTGACAGTTTAGAGCCTAATCGTGCAAAGCTTGCGGCCAATATTGATAACGCGATCGCATTAAGTGAAAGTGAATCATCGAACGCCGGACAGGAAAGTTTATTTGCCGATGTGATGGATGAAGTGCAGCCTGAATACATTGAAGCAAAACCCTGGAGTGCGTACAAAGAGCTGATTGGAGAGCGCGATGTGATGGGATGTGTTTTCCGTGGGCATTTCTATGGGGCTGTTCAAGAAGAGGCTGCACAATTGCATCCGACACCGATCATTAATGTCAAACCTGCTCAACGAAGTGCTAATCGTCGATCGCCTTCTGTGCAAGTGGCTGGCATTGCTTCCAACATTAAGCAGAGCTTCAACAAAGAAGGTCGTTTGATGGGTAGTTTTGTTCTGGATGATGGAACATCAACGATTTCTGTGACGTGCTTTGGTGACGATTGGATGATTTATCGCAATATCGTTAAAAGCGATGAGTTGGTGTTTGTTCGGGGTAATGCTAGAGAGGATAAATTCTCAGCAACAGGGGTCAGCATCACGGCGCGCTCTGTTGAAGTGCCGGCAACGCTTCGAGCTAAAAACAGTACGGTTTTACAAATCGAGTTGAAGGATCCTAATTTTGACTTTGATCTCTTGAAGACATTTTTAGAGGATCATCGCCCTGATGTAGATGATGCGGGGTGCAGAGTTTCCGTCAAGGTAATGGATCATGGAAAAGAGGCTTCTTTTGTTTTTTCAAAAGACTGGGAAGTTTATCTAAACCAAACTTTGCTAGACGAGTTGGAAGAAATTCCGGGACTGGACTATCATCTCGCCTCCAAAGGAGAGGCCTAATAGATGGGTCACAGTTAAAGCAATATGATTGAATTGCCTAAAGATCATTCGAATCCATTGGTTGTTGGTGTTGGCAGACATAGAGCCTGCTACATCCATCCGGAAGATGCCAGTAAGTGTATTAAAGTTGTTCACAATCCCGGAGAACACGCTTTCCAGGAAATTAAGCGCGAGCTTGCCTATTACAAACATCTTGAAAGTTACCTAAAGGACTGGAGTGGATTACCGAGATTTTACGGTGAAGTTGAAACAAACCTTGGGAGAGGCTTTGTATACGACCGTATCGTTGACTTTGATGGAAGGCCCTCACAAAGTATTGAACAACGTTATAACCAGAATAATTTAAATCAATTGCACGAAGAACTTTCGAGGTTCATTGATAGACTTCGGCGTTATCTATGGGATAACCGTATTGTTACTATGTCTATCAAGCCCTACAACGTGCTATGTCATAGAATCAGCGCTTCGGAGATTGTTCCCGTTGTTTGCGATAACATCGGGAGTGCCTCTGTTTTTCCAATTGAATATGTTTGTCCATGGTTTTGTCACAAAAGACAAGAACGTCAATTTAAACGTTTCATTAGTTTGTTTTTTAACAATAAGTTAGTACGGTAAGTAATTATTCAAAACTACGTCTTCGAATTCTGAAAAGTAAATATGGAGCAGCGTTTTAGCTGGTCCAACTCAAGTTTAGTTCCTTTTTTCATATGGAGAGGGTATTGGGAAGAGTTCTTCTAATAGTTGATGAGTTTGTTTTTTTATTTCAATACTTGAATCAACCGCCGCATTAACACAGAACATTTTCGGTTTGCATTTCCTGATTCTTTCCCAAGTTTTTGATGATTCTGTTCCTTCAAAGGATTCAATTTCCGTCCTCGAAAATGACCAGAAATGTTTTTGCATAAAGGTTAAGGGTTGAATCTCTTTTAAAGGGCAGCCTTGTGTCTTCACCATTTCCATTTGGAAAATTAGTCGCTGAATATCATTATCGCTTCTAAAAGGATTCACATTATTTTTTAAAAGTTCAGGGAATTCCTTTAAAACACCTTCAATAGCCGTTTTGGTAAAAGCATCAATAGTGTGAGCTAAAGTGTAAAAGGGGAGGATTCCTCTCTTCTGACAAAACAGATACCACGCTTTGAGTAATGATCTTCTGTGGCTGGATATTTCGGGATTGTCCATTGCAGATTCACATTCCTTTAAATTTTTAAATTGCCACCTCGAATGATCCCGTATCATCCTAACAATGGGTTGATCACCTTGGAAAAAGAATTCTGGTTGCACATCTGCGTTAATAAACATATCGTCATTAAAGAAAAGAAACTTTTCTGATAAGCCAGGTATCTTATGCAGATACATTTCAATGGTGACAGAGTTAAAGGTGGGCAAAAGATTTTTGGGAATAATTTCCTGATGATCAACAATAGAAATCTTAGGATGATCAATTAGCCAGTGAGGTTTCTGATTATTAGTGACCAAGTAAATATGGTTAACCCAGGGGAGGTATTTAGATACGGAACGCAAAGAGTATCTTAATTCTTCATTATCAAAATACCGAATACTACCGTGGTTACGTTCACTCCACGCTAAATTCAACTGTTGCATTCTTTTTTGCTTTTGAGCGGCAAAAGCAGGGTCATTTCCGTCACACCATAAATAAACAACATCAATTTGACTGTCAACCATGCTTAAATACTCCCTTAAATTCAGAGAATGACTTGATTTAAAAAATTAAGATTTAAGGAATCAATATACTTTAAAAATAATTTTTGTAAACAGATCGTGATTATCTATGTTCATTAAAGCAATAATCTTTCTTAATCATAGATAAAAAATTATTTACAGTGAATGAAATTAAAGTTTTTTGTTTTTTCTTATAGATCAACACTAATAAGTCTAAAATCTTGATATCATCGGCGGTTTTAGAGTTTAGCATGCAAGATCGCATCGCTAGTGTCTCTTAATTTAATCAGGGAAAACTAAAATGATCAACTTACCTCAAAATCATTCAGATCCGTTAGTAATAGGGGTGGGAGCTCATCGTGCTTGCTACATTCATCCCGATGATCATCAAAAATGCATTAAGGTTATCTACAAACAAAACGATCCAATTGCTCCCAAAGAAATTAAAAGAGAATTGGCGTATTACCGACATTTGAACAGTTATTTAAAAGACTGGCGAGGAATGACGAGATATTATGGGACGGTAGAAACCAACCTGGGAACGGGTTATGTTTATGATCGAATTGTCGATTTCGATGGGCAAGTATCACAGACAATTACGGATCGTTACAAGATAGAAACTCTTCAAGATAATTGGAAAGAGCTTGAAGAAATAGTGGAAAAATTAGAAAAATATATGTGGGATAACCGTATTGTTACAATGGCTTTGAAACCACATAATATCCTCTGTCGTCGTATCAGTGAAAACGAGATTTTCCCTGTGATTTGCGACAATATTGGGGTCGCTACTAGAGTTCCGGTCGTTCTATATTCTTCTTGGCTATGCCATCGCAAACAAAAGAAGTTATTTAATAAATTTGAACACCAGGCTTTAATCCAAGCAATGAGAAAATTCAGTACTTCAAAATAAAATACACTCTATTGGCACTTTAATTAAAAAATTAATGCGTTCAAGAGTTCTAATAGTCTATTGCTCACTGTTACGGTTTTCTTTATCCAATTGGTATCGCTGCATTAATTTTTGCCATTGACGCTTGATTTTTCGTTTGCCTAAAAAGGGGCACCAATTAGGTAGGGGGATAAATTCTGGGGAACCATATCCATCAAAAATAACAACTCGTTTCGGCGTATTAGACTCGATAAGCACCATACAATTTGTTGTTCGTAAATCGCAAACAATAATATTGAAACGAATCATTTCGGCTTTGATATCATCGAGAAGACGATCCAGGACCTTTAGACCATCATCTGTAGCCACAGGAACATACTCTCGAATAGTCATTACTTTTGTCATCGCAGTATCATGAAAATATTCTTGTTCCAAAATATATGAGTCTGCAGTTTCATGAAGATCGTAAAACTTTGGCATGAAAGAAGGGGTAATTCCTCTCTTTTTTAAATAGCGAACGTACGCAAGTTCTCTACGTGTTTGCTTCCAAGATTTTTTATTACTGACTTTTAAACAAGTATCGGGATTGTCTAAATTCTCGTAGCAAAACCTCTCCGCCCCTCTTCCTAGAAATTTACCAAGTCTCAGATCAGACATGTTAAAGCCCCTTACGTAGAGTGCGCTCTTTAATTTTTTGCGCTTTTGCTTGCATAGAGTCAATCAATAATTTTTCTTCGGATAGAATTTGTTTAAGCTTTTTTCCAGGGAAGTAGATTTTAAGGAACCTCAGATAATCCCTGGTTGTTAATCCGATGTTTAAACAAGAATAGTAAAGGGCGACTAAATCCTTATTTCGCCAACGCAGGGGGACAGAAGCCCTGATCTGTGCTCTGTGTAAATCAATTATTGAGAGTTTAAAGTGCTCTAAATCATTGAATGGTAACTGCAACAGAAAGTGGCAAATATAGCAATCTCTGTGATTAATGCCGAGACGGTGCATTTCTCGCACCATAAAAGCTACGCGACTAACTAAAGCTTTTTTTATGGCATAGGGAGGAGGATTGTTAGCCCAATTCTCACAATAGTCTTCTAAACTGATTGTAGGTGAAAGATCCTCTGTAACAATAAATGATGTACGCTTAATGGGGTTGAAACCGGTTTCGCCGTATGCAACTCCACGCATGGTGTCTATTCCAGCTTGGCCTAATTTCTCTATAGCCAACCATTCGTTTCTAGCACCAAAAACTGGCATCCTAAATGAAAAAATATTTTTAAAAAATTCACCGTATGTAATTCCGTGGTGAAGTTTTAGATAAAACCCCTTCCCTTCAATTTCAAAACGTATAGTTGTACGGGTGGCAACAGAGCGATAAACCTCGCCGGAAAGCCTTTCAACTTCAACAAAAGGATTTTTATTTTTCCAAAGGGTATCAAAAGGAGGTCTGAGAATGAGCATGTAATTACCCCAGAATCACGTCGGCTGCTTTTTCTGGCAACGAATAAAGATCTTTAGTGTCAGCAAAATGACGAGCATTTCTCTGCCAATTTTCAAGTTTAGTCCTATCTAAACTCTCACGTAAGCAAGCGTTAAAGGATTCCTGATTATAAGGGCTTTCAAGGACAAAGCCGGAGTTAGCTTCCTTTACATAAGGTGCATAACCACAAACATCCGTGACTATTTCTGGCAATCCTCCTACAAGAGCTTCCAAAATAGCTGTTCCAGTATTTTCAGATCTTGCTGGATGAAGGAAGAGGTCTGCACCTGCAATAAAGTCAGGGACATCACTTCGACCTCCCAAAAAGAGAATTTGATTTTTAACCTTTAAATTACTGGCTAAAGAAGCAAATTTGCTTTCATTGTCTTGCCCAAGAACATACAGGTATGTATGTTTTCTAATTTCTTCAGGTAAAGCTGCCAGAGCCTTAATTGAACGATCGACCCCCTTACGGCTGAAATCAGAACCGATTTGCAGAAGTAGGAAATCGTTATCTTGAAGATTATTCTTTTGACGGAAATCCTTGCGAGCGTTTGTGCGAAAATTGGAATACTTTCTGTCCGAAGATATGCCCGGAGGCAACAAGTAGAATCTGTCGTCTTCTGTTTGGTAGTGTTTTTGAAAATCCCTTTTTTGGTTAGGCGTGATAATCATTAATTTGTTTTTTAATCCACGTCCTACAGTTTGCTTTTCGAATTCATAATAGTGTTTAAAGCGGCTAGAAAACTTATAGAAAAAGCCCTTTTCGTTTTCTACCTTTTCAAGATAACAGACGTCTGCACCATAATAAACGTCTAACCCTGGCATCTTGTTGAAACCCACGATGCGATCAACGGGATTATCCCTTAAGTGGTTTTGAACCCAATTAAAATACTTGACGTTTTGGCTATGATTTGTAATCCCTGAGACAGGAACGATAACAATATCCATCCAATTTGGTTTTTCAGGAGCATCCCATTTTCTGGTGTACGTGCGAACCTGATGCCCCCTTTTGTACAGTACTTCAGCAATACGTAGAAAATCTCTCTGAAGACCTCCAAATGGAAAATATTTATATAAACAAAGCGCAATTTTCATAGCTAACGAGTCATTATTTCAAGAATATCACCCTCTGTATTTTACCTGCGTTAATAGTAGAGGTAACAAAGCGGTCGAGAAGAACAACTTTTCGACCGCTAGAATCTCCGTAGGTATTAGGGCGCATCAAATTATGATTTGGGCACTTCCTCTTTATGATCTAATTGCTTTTTACCTGGCCAGAATTGGCTGTTAGAGATATATAAAAGAGTCCATAAAGTGACGAAAGCGAATAAAGTAATACGGTGAAACCAATACCTTTCAACAAGTCCAGCTGATAAAACTCCGAGTAAAAGGCATAAGCTGGCTGGGTCATTACGACTTTTTCTAGCCATTAAAAATAGAGTAGAGAACCAGCAGATCACTTCAAATAAACCACCGGCAGTTAAGGCATTGAAGAAATCATTGTGAAAATGATAGAGTTTAGTGAAGTTGGGAATGCCAATAGTATGCCCTGCAGCAAGCATGGCTTCATAAGGCTCTTTACCCCAACCAAAAATTGGAGCATCTTCAAAAGCATTGATTGCTAATTTCCATAACTCCAGTCTAAGTCCCCAAGATGTGTATACAACACCTGTTTGATATTGCTGCAAATCCGCAAAACCTTGTTGCATTCTGCCAGTTACGAAAGACATTGCTAGTAAAAAAAGCGGAACAAGAATGGCACAGGCTACTACTTTTTTATTGTCTCTCTTGAGATAACAGACAAATGGAATTAAGGCTAAAAATGGGAGAATTCCTGTACGTACCTGAGCCAAGATAATGGATGAGAGTGAAGCGACAACACTAGCAATAAGCAATAATTTAATCCTTTGGTTGTATTTATGCCCTTCAAATAAAAGGGTACCAAAACAGCAGAGTGTTAAAGCGGAGGTAATACCTAAAACTTTATTTTTATTGGTCCCAATAACTGAACTTCCACCACTAGAAAAACCGTAAGTCAAAATCTGAAAGTCAATAGCTAAAGAAACTATTAGCAGTGAAATTGCCAAATAGGTGATGACTTTTTTTCGCTCAAAATGCTGAGGGTATAAAGCTCCAAATATCAGGAACATTATTAAAAGCGCATTGAAAAACTCAGAACTTTCAGGAACTCCATCAAAGAAAAGAACTAATACGATAACAGAGAAATACCAAGGAGCCCAAGGAGTAAAGAATTCAATGTAAGAACGAGTATAGGAGTTTAAATCAGGAGCTTTATGAACAATATAGGAAGCCAAAATTGTTAAAAAACAAAAAAACAGAACAATATATTTAGGTATATGAGAGCCGGTCAAAAATAAAAAACCACCACAAAGAGCACAGATTAACAGTGTAAAAGTGGCTAATCTAGGATAGTTTAAGGCAGTCAGGCGCATAACAAAAACGATTTAAAAAAGACTTACCGCAGATTGTAAAATTGTCCGAGAGTGTTAGCAATGGCCGACACAAGCTTTTTGTCAGTAAGAGCTAATATAAGTAATCAAAAGGACTATTTTCACCTCTTTTGAGAAACAGAGTCTAACAGTGCTTCCCATTGTTGCCAAACATGATCTGGAGAATATTTTTCCATAGAAGTTTTAGCTTCATGACCTAATTTAGTTCTTAACTCGTAATCTGACATTAAGCGTGTCAACTGTTGTGCAAAGTCGTCAGCAGTATTATCAGATAAAAGACCGTTAACTCCGTGTTCCACCAACGAGCTAACAGACAAGCAATCTTTACAGCCAATCACTGGTAGGCCAGATGACATAGCCTCTGTTAGAGCTAAACTAAAACCCTCATAAGCAGAAGGAAAGGCAAAAATAGAGGCGGAGTTATATTTTTCTGTAACTTGTTTAGTTTCTCCACACAATATAACCTTAGATTCAAGTCCTAGATTTTTTATCTCATTTTTTAACTTCGCAGCGTACTCAGTCTTATCCCATCCCCACATATTGACTGTCCAGTCTGGGAATTTTCGTTCAACCTTGGCGAAAGCCTCAAGAATTAAATGCTGACGTTTACGCGAAGCAATTTTGGCAACATTTAAGATAACAGGGTTCTTAAGTTCAGCACTATTTTTGTATTGTGGGACAACATTGGGAATGCAGATAACGTTATCTGTTCCTAAGTAACGTTTAGCTTGGTCTACGTACTGAGGGACTAAAACTTGAACGTAGGCACATTTATTTAAGGCTGGTTTAAAAATTTTAAACTCAGGTCTTTCAAAGTAAAACGAAGGCTCATTGTGGAGCATCGTTACCACAGGAACTTTTACATTTAGGATATTTATTAATAAGTATGCAATCTCTTGTTGAAAAGCCACAATTACATCAGGTTTGATTTCCTTGAGAGCTTTATCAACGGTTTTACTCTTATTGTTTAACTCAATTTGATAACGCCTAATACGTCGAGTCTCTCTGTCTCGAATATAAAAAGTTCTAAACTTAGCAATGCTATCGTTATGAAAGAGTCTTTCAGTTAAGCCATTACAACAGTTTTTGAAGGTTACTTTTGGATCAAAATAAAATGCCGGTTGTCCCTCTTTGACTTCATAGGTCAAGGCTGTAACCGAATGTCCTTTGGCGATAAGGTTATTTGACATATCAGCAAAAACCTTAGAAACCCCACCAAAGGAATCAACTATGCCATCAAAATTAATTAAAACAATATTCAAAATAAAACGTCCTGTTTGTTTTTAAGGAAGAGTTACTTAAATAATTCCTTAATTTTATTTATTACTTCATCTTCAGTTGGCCAACGATTTTCTTCACCCAAAACAACGGCATTAGGATTCCACGGACCAGTACGCTTCGGATCAGTAACGCCAATCAAAGTAATTTGTCGAGCTCCAACGGCAGCGGCAACGTGACTAATGCCAGAATCATTAGCAATAACCAATTGTGCTTCCTTGCACAAAGCAGCATAGGTTCCCAAATTGGTGGGCGGTAAGTGCGTGGCATCAGGACAAGCAACCTTAGCGTCCGCAGCTTCGTCAGGCGAAGGCAATACGATTGGTTCAATTCCCAGTTCACGTAAGGGCTTAACAACACAATTAATATGCGTCCAATGCTTAATTTTTCCGTGATGAACGCCTCGGGCAATCGGGGCGATCAACGCAAACTTTTCAGGAATATGGAATTTTTCAATAAGGTTCTTGGCACCCGCGGTGTGGCGAGTTATCAATTTAAGACCAAGATCCTTTGTGGGCTCAGTCCATGCCGGCTCTTTTCCCCAAGTTTTAATAGCACCGAGTGTTGCGGCAAAGAAGCGTTCCACTTCATGGATATTTTTTTCAGGTTCAGGCACCTTCTGATCCAAAAGTAAGAATCGGCCGTCAGTGGGAAAACCCGCGGCTCTGATGCCGGCTAAGCGGAATTGAAGAGCAGAGCCGAAAGAATTTGGGAAAAGCAGTCCCAAGGGCTTATTTAGTTGTTCCGAGAGGTAATGAAGTCTTTGCAAGTCTTCGCTTACATGACCTTCAATCGGGTCGAAGCGCCATCCCATTCCCAACATCAGGTCTTCGGCAAAGCGTTTGCCGACCAAATAAGGGGTAAAGCCACTGGCTTCTAATAAACGCAAAGAGGGGAGGGTCATACAGCAGTCGCCGACATGGTTCGGTAAGCGGCAAACAACAATCGGATTCATAACAGTCTCGTTTTAAAAAGCTGATACAGAAAAGAAAATAATGTCACATTTTACTCGACTTAAACCCCTAAAATAAAACCAATCGATCAATTTTATTAATGGAGAAAAACAGATGAAAAGAATCCTCCAAGTGGCTACTACCGGCGCTTTAATGGCGACGATGGGTGTAGCCATGGCATCAGATTCAATGAATGGTATTCAGTTGTCTGAAAAAGGGCTGACGTTAAACATTAATGGGACGGCCTCTTTAACGGTTCCCAATGATGAAGCGCAGATGAATTGGTCGGCCATGGCTCAGGCCTCCACCCTTCAGGAAGCAACGTCTCAGGCCGTCAAAGCGATGAATAAGGGATTGTCTCAAATTAAGGCAGTAAGCGATCAATTACAGCTTCAAACGCAATACATCAATTCTTATCCGGTTTACGGCGAGACAAAAGGCAATCAAACGCCAAAAATTGTTGCTTGGCGTGTGACGCAGTCTTTACAAGTAATTGCCCCTGACGTGACGTTAGTGCCTAAGGTTATTGAAAGCGTCAATGGTGAGTTGGCTTTAGACGGTTTAAATTTCAGAGTATCGGATACGGCTAAAGTAAAATACGATGAATCACTTCATAAATTGGCCGTAGCCGATGCTACGCAGAGAGCTGTTTGGATTGCTCAGTCTGTCGGAAGTGAAGCCTCTAAGGTGCAGCTGCAGTCTTTGCGCTTTAGCGGCAGCGCTAATCCAAGGCCCTTAAATGTGATGATGGCAACCTCGGCTAAGTCAGCCAGAGACGCTGCGGTGATTGCACCGCAATTGGAGGCCGGAACCAGCGACTTGAATTTAACGGTTAGTGCAGAGGTTCTTATTAAGCGTTAGGCTAAATAAGGTTTAGGTGGTGTGGCTCGTTTGTATGAGGCAGACGGGCCATTTTTCAGACAATGGAAAAGTGTTACATTCCTTTAACAAAGTGCCAATAAAAATCATTTGCGGTTAACATGAGCAAAAAGCAGAAACTCTCTGCCAATAGCGTACAATTGGCAGTTTGAATTTAGTCACGGAGAACAGACTCATGAATCAAAAGTACCCACACCCCATTTTGGCTCGTGAAGGTTGGCCTTACATCGGTGGTACTTTTCTTTTAGCGCTTTTGTGGACGTCACTGGCTGGATTTGGTTTTGTAGCCGCACTGTTGTGGATATTTTTTATTATTGTCACGCAGTTTTTCCGTGACCCGCCCCGCACAGTTCCGACTATGCCGGAGGCCGTCTTATCGCCTGCTGACGGGCAGATTGTGAAGGTTGAAAAAACGATTGATCCGTTTACCAATGAAGAAGCGATTCTGATCAGCGTCTTCATGAATATTTTCAACGTTCACTGCCAACGCTTCCCTGTTAATGGAACTGTTGAAGATGTGCAGTACTATCCGGGCAAATTTTTAAATGCAGATTTAGATAAGGCCAGCACTGAAAATGAACGCAATGCGGTAATCGTTCGTGTGAACGACGGTAACCGTATTACAGTGGTTCAGGTGGCCGGTCTCGTGGCACGCCGTATTCTTTGTTATATCCAAAAGGGTGATCAATTATCCAAGGGCGAACGTTACGGTTTTATCCGTTTTGGCAGTCGTTTGGATGTTTATTTGCCCACGGATGCAACGCCTTGCGTCACTATCGGTGAAAAGGTGCTTGGAACCGAAACCATTTTGGCTAAATTGGCCCCTAAAGCTTAATTGAGCAAGTAAAGAGAGAAAGGTTTAATTATGCGAAAAATTCGTCGTTCTCCTCGAGCAAATATTAAGGAACGTATTAAAGAGGCCCGTGCCCGCAGTATCTATCTTTTGCCTAACTCCTTTACGATGGCATCGATGATTTGTGCTTTCTGGGGTGTTACTCAGGCAATGGCAGGGAAATTTGGCATTGCGGCGGCCACCATTTTCCTTTCCATGCTTTTAGACGGCATGGACGGACGCGTGGCTCGCTTAACGCACACGCAAAGCAGTTTCGGCGAACAGTTTGACTCCATCGCGGACATGACCGCTTTCGGTGTTTGCCCGGCTTTGATTGCGTTTGAGTTCGCACTTAAAGATTTCGGCGGATTGGGTTGGGCCGCGGCCTTTATCTTCTGTGCCGGCGCCGGTGTCCGTTTGGCTCGTTTCAATGCCAATATCGGTTTCATTGACAAGGGCTTTTTCCAAGGTTTGGCGAGCCCTGCCGGTGCCGCCCTGGTGATGGGTTTTGTCTGGCTTGCGGTTTCCGGTCATTTGACGCCTACTTTGACACAGTATATCCCCCATATTACGGCCGTTCTCTGTATCTACGCCGGTGTGACGATGGTTTCTAATGCACCGTTTTTCAGCGGCAAAAATATGGGCTTTGTTCGCACGATCCCGTTCTGGGTTGTGCTTGTGGCGGCCATTGCGTTTATTTGCTTCTCAAGCAACCCGACGTTATCAGCCTTTATCGTTTTCTGCTGCTATGCGGTAAGTGGTTACGTCTATCAGTTCTATCTCTGGGTTCGTGGGTTACCCAATCCGGTGCGTCCGGTCAGAGACGAAAACTAATCGTTTTGTGCTAAACAGGGGATGGCTTTAACAATGAGCTGTCCCCTTTTTCAATAGGGTATTAAAAATGTCTTTTTTATTTGCTCCTACTCCCATGCCGGTTTTGCCAATTGACGGCGAAACAAACCTCTACTTCCCTATTCATCGTATCTACGGTGTGGCTCGTAACTATGCAGCAGTTAATGCCGCGCTCGGAGAAAAAACACCCCCCAGTATTTTTCTAAAGCCAGCTGATGCGGCCGTTTATGCAGCGGCTGATAAAACACTGGAATTGGATTTCCCTGTGGCTACAGAAGATCTTCAGCATGAAATTGAATTAGTGGTTGCGATCGGTAAAGCCGGCCGCAATATCCCTGTTGAAAATGCGATGGACTACGTTTGGGGCTATGCGGCCGGTCTTGATATGACGCGTCGTGACCTCCAGAGAAAAAGTAGCGCCAAAGGGCAACCGTGGGATACCGCAAAGGCCTTTGATGAATCGGCTCCGATGACGGCTGTAAAGCCCGCTTCCCGAACCCCCGATAATGAACCGATGAAAGTATGGCTTTATGTCAATAACGAAAAGCGCCAAGAGGGAACGACCGCAGAGATGATTTTGACAGTCCCTGAAATCATCAGCTATTTGTCTTCTCTTTATGAATTAAAACCCGGCGACTTGATCATGACGGGGACACCTGCCGGCATTGGTACGGTTCATCCCGGTGATGTTTTAGAAGGCGGAGTGCAGGGTGTCGGTGTTTTGAAAGTGAAATTTAAAGGGGAGTGATCAGCATGGCCATCACAGCTCAAGAAGGTAAAAAGATGATGCAAGAATTGGGAGATAAACTTCTTATTCTTGATGTCAGACATGCTCATGAATACGAGTGGGGACATATTCCGGGCGCCGTATTGCTTGATAATGACGATATTGAAGAAGGAGTGAGACCGGAATCTTTACCGCAGGATTTGGATCATCCGATTATTATCTATTGTCGATCCGGCGTTCGCAGTCACTATGCGATGCTGAAGCTTCAGGCTGCCGGTTACACCCATGTTTACGATATGGGCGGTATTATCGATTGGCCTTATGAAATTGAAAAGTGATTGGCAAGAGAAAAAGTTTTTGAATAGTTTTTGAAGATACAAAAACGGGGTTGCTTAAGAAGTCAACCCCGTTGGTGTTTTTAAGCTTTAAAACTTAAATATTAAGCCATTGCCTTGATAGCAGCGGCCAAGCGGCTCTTATGACGAGCAGCGGCGTTCTTGTGCAAAACATTCTTACCGGCCATCGTGTCGATGATCTTTTGAGCCTTCACGAAAGCTTCAGAAGCGGCGGCCTTGTCGCCAGCCACAACCAATTTACGCACGGCCTTGATGGCGGTGCGGTATTGAGAACGTTGAGCAGAAAGGTGCTGGTTGCGCGCAACAGCTTGACGGGCGCGCTTACGAGCTTGTTTGGTATTAGCCATTGTTAGTTCCTTGCCTTATATAAAAAGTTACGGCTGTTAATTACAGCCGCTTTCAAAGGCATTGAGCATTGAAATACGCTTGCAGCACAGAGTCGGAAGCGGCTGGTGAATCAGTTCATTTCCAACGGATTTTTACGGTTCTTTCGGGCATGCGCACACGTCCACGAAGAACACTCCCTTGGAAAAGTCCCAAAGTTTAGCAAAAACTTTTAAACCTCTCAAGCGGTTAATGAAGTTTTTGCTCAAGATCGAATACAATGCACAGGATATTTTGGGAATTTGAACAATGAGTTTAATCAAAGCAGCCGCTACTGTCTCCTCTTTGACGCTTTTATCTCGTATAACAGGTGTTGTACGCGATATGCTGATTGCACGTTATTTTGGTTCAAGTGCCGCTACTGACGCCTTCTATGTGGCTTTCCGCCTGCCCAATATGCTTAGGCGTTTGTTTGCTGAAGGCGCATTTCAGCAAGCCTTTGTCCCGATGCTCTCCGATGTTAAGGCAACAAAAACTGAGACGGAAGTCAGAAGTTTTATCGATAAGGTTTTTAGTCTTCTTGCGAGTGTCCTTGTTCTCACCAGTATCCTTGGTGTTCTAATCGCTCCGGTTTTGGTTTGGTTAATTGCAGGTGGCTTGGCAGAAAATCCTCAAGGCTTTGATCTTGCCACCCAAATGACCCGGTGGATGTTCCCGTATATCTTCTTTATGAGCCTGGTGGCGATGAGCGCGGGCGTACTCAATACCTGGAAGCACTTTGCCATTCCCGCCTTCACCCCGGTTTTGCTGAACCTTTCTTTCATTGCGTTTACGCTGCTTTTGACGCCGCACTTGGACGAGCCGATTTTTGCGCTAGCCGCTGCAGTGATTGTAGGGGGCGTGCTGCAGTTGGGAATCCAGATTCCGTCTTTAATGAAACTGGGAGTTTTACCTCGCCCCGTCAATCCGTTTAAGGCAGCTAAGGATGCTTCCGTCATCCGTGTGATGAAGTTAATGATTCCAGCGCTTTTTGGCGTTGGCGTTGCCCAGCTTTCTCTTTTGATTAACACCAATATTGCTTCTCGCTTGGGGACGGGCTCTGTGACATGGCTTTCCTTTGCAGACCGTCTGATGGAATTTCCGACCGCGCTTCTCGGAGTCGCATTAGGATCTGTGCTGTTGCCGAGTCTTTCGGCCGCTTTTGCCAAAAATGATCTCACTCGCTACAACGCCTTGCTTGATAATGGCTTAAGACTCGTTGTCCTTTTGGCCATTCCCGCGGCTGTTGGTTTAGGTTTGATGGCCGAAGCGTTGGTTGCCTTTTTGTATCAAGGGAAAAATTTCTTAGTCTTTGACGTACACCAAACAAGCCTAGCCGTGATGGGTTACTCGTTTGGTTTATTGGGGCTTATTGCTATCAAAATTTTGGCTCCTGCCTTTTACGCTCGAAAAGACATCCGCACGCCCGTTAAGGTGGCGGCGCTGAGTCTTGTGTGTGTGCAGCTTTGCAACGTCGCGTTTGTTCCCATTTTCGCTCATGCGGGACTGGCGCTTTCTGTCGGTGTGGGCAGCTGCATCAACGCGTTGACTCTTTTGGTTATCCTGATTCGCCGAGGACAATACCAACCTATTTCAGGGTGGCTGATGTGGTGTGTGAGAATCGTCGTGGCAACCGTGGCAATGGGAGCTACTATTGCGTTTTTGCAACAGGGAGTGGATTGGGCCGGTATGCAAAGTGAATGGTTAAAACGTGCCGGTCTTGTCTTCCTTTACATAGCCGCGGCCCTTGTCGTTTATTTCGGATTACTTATTGTGATGGGCTTACGCCCTCGTCACTTAAAGCCCCGCTATGACATTTGAGGAGAGTCTTCGTCTCTATCAAAGGGCATGCATTCGGGCCACTGAATAAGCTCATTGTGGTCCGTTGTATCAATGGCGGCGGGGCCGGTTTCTGCGGTGTTAACGGCAAAATTAAGCTTGGCATAGACATTTGCCAAATCATCAAGGAGGATCTCTTCTGGATCCAGTCTTTCATCTTCCAAACGTTCTACCGTTTCAGACAACGCTTCGAGCGCGTCACTTAAGGCATCAATGAGCCATTGGCGATCAACAGACATTTTTTTGTTCCCAGTCGTTAAAAATCCCCAAAAAACAATGGGATCTCTTTAAAATGCGACAAGTATACGTGAATCATTATTGACAATGATTCCAGATAGTGATGGTTTTATATATCAGGCCCATTGTGATTGACTCAAAAGACTTCAAACAATGGGTTTAGGAGCCGGCAATGAAGAGTTTTTCTAAAAAAGCATTGGTGTTAGGTGTGATGCTTGCGGTAGGTGCCACAGCTCAGGCAGCCTATTTGGGACAATTGCAAGTAACAAGCCAAGCCAGTCAGAATTTTCAGGCTACTTTTTTAGTTCATGATGTATCGCCTACAGGATCGTCGCTTACGGCTCGATTGGCTCCTGCAGAAACTTATTCGAAGTACGGCATTACGATGCCTGAAACCGCCAAGGGTCTTAACTTGGCTTTAATCAATAAGTCTCCTTTGACGCTTCGTATTTCTTCGAACCGTCCGGCTGTGGAACGTGCTTTCCCGCTTTTGGTGGAATTAAACGAAGGGGGCCACGTTACAGTTCGCCAATACAATATTCACGTCGGAGCTACCGGCAGTGTTGAACCGGTTGAAGTGGTGTCGATGGCGGCCGCGCCCATTACCGCTGCCACCCCTGTGACAAAGAGCGCTCCTGAGTCTAAACCCGCAGTAAAAAACGCTTCTGCGGCTAAGGCTTCTGTTGCGGCTCCTGCGGCCAAGACTGAAATGACGCCACTTGAGCGCATGCAGGCGAAAAATTATGACTTAAGTAAGCCCGTGCTTGTTGAGGCCGGCTACACTCCGTGGTCCTTGGGTGTTCTCTACCAAAAGCGTTATCCCAACGCAAGCGTCAATCAAGTGTTGGTTGCTTTGGCCATTCACAATCCGGAAGCCTTCCCTGCCGGCAATGTCAGGCAATTAAAGGCGGGCGCTAAAGTGACGGCTCCGTCAGCGTCTTTGGTTGAGTCCATTAATGCTCAGACGGCTCGAGAAATCGTTCAAAAGGGTTTGAGTATTGAAGAAGTCGCCCAACGTCCGGCTCCCATTAAAGAGGTAAGACAAGAGGCTCCGAAACACAAGAAACCTTTGCCCTCTATCCAAACGGCACCGGTTAAACATTTGCCGGTGACCAAAGAAGAGATTCAAAGTGATGTGAAGGCGGCCGAACCCGCACCGATAACTCCTGCTCCTCAAAGCGGTGATTTGACGGCTACGGATAAGGCTCAGCAGCCGGCGGAAAATCTCCCCGTTACTTCTGAGGCTCCTGTAGAGGCTATCCCTGAAAATCCGCCTTCCGTTTCAGAATCGGTTGAAGCTCAAGAAAGCGCTTCGCCTCAAGACGCAATGCCGACATTAGAAATCATGACCGAAGAAGAGGTGCCGGTTGAAGAAGAGTCGACTTCTTGGTTCTGGTATCTGTTGATTATCTTGATGTTGGGTGCTGCGGGCTTTATTTATTGGCGCACGAAGCAAGGCCGCTATGTGGATTTCCAATCCTTTAAACGAGTGATGAATAAGGGTAAGGCTCCGGTTCATGAAGAGCCGACGATTCGTCAGGCTCCTCAGGCACCGCGTGCCGCTCAGCCGTCTGCGCCCACAAGTTCCTTTGAAAGTGTAAGCCACGCTCCTCACGAAGAACCTCGTGTCGAACCGCGTCCCGCAGTGCAGCCTGCTTCCGTAGCGCCGACAGCAACGGTTGCTGCCACACAAAAGCCTGTCAGCCAACAAGCGGCAAGCGCTAATGTGTTTGATTTGGTCGCCGATGACGAACCGGTGCAAGTTCAGCCGACGCCGGCTCAAGCAGAGCAGAAGGCAGCCGCTGCTGATGATCACGGCATGAAGGATTCGCTTGACATGGCTCGCTCATTTATCTCCATCGGAGCGAAGAATGAAGCCATCGCTTTGTTGCAGGAAGTGCTTCAAAAAGGCAGCCCTGCCGATAAGGCACAAGCTGAGGCCCTTTTAAAGCAAGTTCATGAGCGTGCCTGATGCGAATTGCTTTAGGCATTCAATATAACGGTTCGGCATTTTGTGGTTGGCAAACCCAGCCCGATATGCCGAACGTTCAAGACACATTGGAATCGGCATTGAAAACATTCGCGACAGTGCCGATTTCGACTATCTGCGCGGGGCGCACCGATACGGGAGTGCACGCCACGCATCAAGTGGTGGATTTTGAAGCGCCTGTCGCAAGACCCCTTACCGCATGGGTGCGGGGCGTAAACACCTTTTTGCCCCCGACCGTAGCTGTGCGCTGGGCTTGCGAAGTGCCTGATGACTTTTCGGCTCGCTTTAGTGCAACCGAGCGCACCTATGAATATTGGCTTTTAAATGATCCAGTGAGATCCCCTTTGATGCAGGGGCTCGTCGGTTGGGTTTTTAGACCTTGTGACGAAACGAAAATGCAGGAGGCGGCTCAGTGTCTTTTGGGTGAGCACGATTTCACGAGTTTTAGAGCTTCAGAGTGTCAGGCAAAAAGCCCCATCAGAACAATCCACGAAATAACAGTTAAGCGTTGTGGCAACATGATCGGCATTCGACTGCGAGCCAATGCTTTTTTGCACCATATGGTTCGAAATATCGTTGGCAGTTTGGTTTATGTTGGTACGGGAAAGCAAAGCGTACAGTGGTTCAAAGAAGTTTTAGAAGCGCGTGACCGCACGGTTGCCGCCCCCACGTTTGCCGCGGGAGGGCTTTACCTGGTTGGGGTGAAGTACCCGAACGTTCCCCAATTGCCTCGTTATAGTCCGACACCTTGGTCACAGCTAATTTTATAAAATTAAAATATAAATAAAATCAATTGGTTACAATACATAATATACAAAATATTGTGAACAAAGTAACCAAAATATCTAATCGACAGTAATCAATTTGCAGACAGAATGGGCAGTTATTCCTTTAATACCCTTAAGCAATTTATTTGAGAAATGGATTTACTCTCACGGCACTTATTAAACTTCGAAATTTGATTTAATAAAGGTGTAATCGTGGATTTGGGTTTGTTGATGGTGTTTAGTTCGTTGTTTTAGAAACCACAAGAAAATAACCAAAATACGGCATTCGTTAACACCTCTAGATTTGATAAAATCCCAAATCGTATTATTTGTACAGAATTGTATTGAAGGACATCTTCTATGAGTTGGATTGATCGGTTGTTGCCTCGCATTCATAAGTCGGATTCAGAACACTCTGAAAAGAAGGAAAGTATGATTCCGGAGGGGCTTTGGACTAAGTGCCCGAGTTGCGAGCAAGTGCTTTATACCGAAGAATTGCGTGATTCTTTGATGGTTTGCCCGAAGTGCGGTCATCATATGCGCATTAAGGCTCGCGAGCGCGTGGAAAACTTTTTGGATGCGCAAAATCAGGTGGAAATCACTCAAGAAGTGCAACCAACGGACCCCTTGAAGTTTGTCGATAGCAAACCCTATCCCGCTCGCCTGGCGCAAGCTCAGCAAAAAACAGGTGAAACGGACGCCTTGGTTGTCAAGCGCGGTACGCTTCGCGGTTTGCCCGTCGTTGTGGCTGCCTTTGAATTTAACTTTATGGGCGGCTCGATGGGTTCGGTTGTCGGTGAACGTTTTGTGCGCGGTGTGGCAGAAGCCACACGCATGAAGTGCCCCTTCATCTGTTTTGCGGCTTCGGGCGGCGCTCGTATGCAAGAAGGGTTGATGTCCTTGATGCAAATGGCTAAAACGACGGCTGCTATTGCCGGTCTTGCCCGTGAAAAATTACCCTTTATTTCGGTTTTAACTGATCCAACGATGGGTGGTGTTTCCGCTAGCTTTGCCTTTATGGGCGATGTGGTGATTGCAGAACCCCGTGCTTTGATTGGTTTTGCCGGTCCCCGTGTGATTGAGCAAACGGTTCGTGAAAAGTTGCCCGATGGCTTCCAACGCTCGGAATTCTTGCTCAAGAAGGGCGCTATTGATATGATCGTGGATCGTCGTGAAATGCGTGCTAACATTGCTGAAATCATGGCGATGCTCATGAGAAAGCGTATTACGGACGCCGAATGATTCGATTGAGAACGATCTAAAATTTAAAGACGCACTTGAGACCACGCTTGCGGCGTGGTCGCGTTGTTTTTGGACACGGAAATGTCTCAAGGTAAAGATACTTTAAATGAATGGTTGGACTACATTCTTTCGTCACATCCTGAAAATGTGATTGAGTTGGGTCTTACGCGCATGAAAAAGATGCTTGATCGCCTGGATATCCATTTTGATTGTCCGGTGATCACTGTTGCCGGAACCAATGGTAAAGGCAGCACTTGCGCCATGCTTGAGGCTATTTATCGTGCGGCTGGCTACAAAACCGCTATGCATACCTCTCCGCATATGCTTTCTTTTAACGAACGTGCTCAAATTAACGGAGAAATTGTTGAAGATGCACCGTTGGTGGAAGCTTTTCGGGAAGTGGAAGCGGCTCGAGTGGGGATGCCTCTGACTTATTTTGAATTCACGGCCTTAGGTATTCTACGAGTCTTTCAAAAAGCCAAACCCGATGTGGTGATTTTGGAAATCGGTTTGGGCGGAAGGCTTGATGCTATTAATGCTCTTCAATCAACGGCAAGCATTGTCACGACCATCGGCATTGATCATGAGGCCTATTTGGGCAATACGCGAGATGCCATCGGTTGGGAAAAGGCTCATATTTATCGTCAAGGACACCCGGCTGTTTGCGCGGATAAAAATCCCCCGGTCAAACTTTTACAGTACGCAAAGGCGTTAAAGACAAATCTTGTGGTCGCAGGTAAAGATTTTTCCGTTACCGAAGAAGACTGCGGTCGTATGCGTTTTAAGATGGGCGTCAATGACTGGGATTTACCCCGACCGGTCCTTCGCGGTCGAAATCAAATGGACAATGCGGCTGGCGTCCTTGCTCTGATTGTTTCCTTGATGGATAAATTGCCGGTTACGATAGCTGCTATTGAAAAGGGTTTGACAACGGTTCGCATAACCGCACGATTTGAAAAGGTTCAGTCGGATCCGACCGTTATTTTGGATGTCGGTCATAATCCCCATGCGGCAAACGTTTTGGCTCAAAATATTCGAGACGTTAAAACGCAGGGCAAAGTTATAGCTGTTTTTGGAATGCTTGCGGATAAGGACATGATCGATGTGGTGAAAATCATGTCTGAAGTGATTGACGAGTGGTTTATCACCGGTTTGCCGGGACCCCGTGGGGCAAGCGTGGACGTGTTGCATAAAGTCATGCTTGAGGCTGGTGTTGAAGACGGAAAAATCACGCAATGCGAAGGCGTTGAAGAGGCGTTTAACCTTGCAAAGCGTCAGGCATCGATCATTGATACAATCATTATCTTCGGTTCCTTTGTGACAGTAACCGCGGCCCTGCCGCTTGTTCAAACAAATGCAAGAGTCCAATAAACCAACCAACGAAGAAGCGTTCTGGAAGTCACCTCAAGAAGGCGTTGAGGTGGGTCTTGAGCACCTTGCCGAAGATAAGGAGCTTGAGGTGAGCCAAGTGAAGGCAAAGTTTCGCCATCGCTTGGTGGGAGCTGTCGTGTTGGTTGCCGCATTAGCAACAGTATTGCCAATTTTCTTTGAAGAGCCTGCTATTCAAAGTGACCGGCACGCTGAGACAAAGATTCCTCCCATTACTAAAGAGCCTTTCTACAAAATGGAACTTCCGGTTAATAATCGGCCGGCAGTGTCTATGCCGGCTGATCAAAGCGTATTGAAGGATCTTTCAAAACCCAATGTTGTTAAGGATGCCCCGGAGGCTCGTCCCACGCCGGAATTGGATCAAAAACAAAAAGAGGCGCAAACATACGCCCCCTCAACGGAAGGCTCGCTTTACATTCAGGTGCTTGCCACCTCAAGTGAAGCCGGAGCGATGCGCGAGATGGCGCGCTATCAGGCAATGGGTTTACCGGTTTATTCCGTGAAGGTTCAAAAGAAGTCAGCAACACTGTGGCGAGTTCGCTTGGGTCTTTTTAAGACAAAAGAGGAAGCCGAACGGGTGGCCAAGATTTTGGATAGCCGAAAAATTTCACACATGCCTGTTCAGGTGGAAGAAAGCGCCAAGCGTGATATGAACCGTATTGCGCCCACGCGAACGCTAAAGAGTGCGGCGCAGGAAGCCCACAGTCGCTCTCAAGAGCAAAAGGCGAAGACGCCTGCAGCGCAACCAGTCAAGGCTAAATCTCAGCCGGCAAAAAACGCCACGCCGGCTCAACCAAAGGCTGTCAAACCGGTCACGGCAGCAAAATCAAGCCAGCCGGTAAAGAAAGAAACTGCGCCGAAGGCTACTCAAAAGGTTTCACCTAAGAAGAGTGCCAGTGACGATCCCTTGGCGGATTTGTTGAAATCAACCCGTGAAGACGTGATAGCGCAAAAGCTTCGCGAAAGCGGACACAAGTGATAAGGACTGTTAATCGTGAATGAATTGGATTGGGCAATCATTATCGTGTTGGTTCTCTCCACGGTGGTTGGGGTGACACGGGGTGTTGTGCGTGAAATTTTATCGATTGTGGGCTGGGTGATCGGGATTGTTTTTGCGATCCGATTCTCGCCTGAGTTGGCGGGGCTCATTCCGCTTGAAAGCTTAGGCCCTGCTATTCGGACAATTATTGCGGCGGTCTTAATCTGCGTGGCCTGCGTCTTTGCTATCGGACTCTTAGGAACGATTTTGCGCAAGATGCTTGAAGTGGCTCGTATTAGCGCCGAGGATCGCGTACTGGGAAGTGTGTTCGGATTTTTGCGCGGTGTGGTTTTTGTCTGTGCGGTGGTGTTTTTGGCCGGCATGACGAGCGCAACCTCCACTCAAATGTGGAGACACTCTGTTTGTATTCCTTTGGCTGAAAATGTGATTGACTGGATGATGCCGATGATGCCGGATTCCATCGCCAAGCTTCGCAAGTAAAGCTATTGAGAAGGGACAATTTTTAAATTTTTAACCGATGAGGCTATCAAATGTGTGGGATTGTAGGTCTTTTTTCTCATGAGCCGGTCAACCAACGGCTTTATGACTCGTTGCTTTTGTTGCAACACCGCGGTCAGGATGCGGCTGGTATTGCCACGCTTGACGGATTGACCTTTCACATTCATAAAGCAATGGGCTTGGTGCGGGATGTCTTCAGAACGCGCAACATGCGAGATTTGTTAGGCAATAGCGGCTTGGGTCAAGTTCGCTATCCCACACAGGGTAATGCTGACAGCAATGAAGAAAGCCAACCGTTTTATGTCAACGCCCCTTACGGCATCATGTTTGTGCACAACGGCAACCTCACCAATGCCGAAGCCCTCAAGCAAGAGCTCTACGACTCTGACCGCCGCCATATCAATACAACGAGTGACTCGGAAGTGTTGCTTAATGTTTTGGCGGATGAATTATCCCGCCTGACGCTCAATAGCAAGATTTCCCCAGAAATCGTTTTTGAAGCCGTTAAAGGTGTTCATAAACGCGTCAAAGGTTCATACGCTTGTATCGCTTTGATTGCCGGCAAAGGCATGCTTGCTTTCCGCGATCCCTTCGGTATCCGTCCGCTTTGCTACGGTACAAAAGAAACGTCGACGGGAAGAGATGTTATTTTTGCTTCCGAGTCTGATGTTCTCGAAGCTCAAGAATACGAAACGCTTCAAAACGTTGCACCGGGCGAAGCCATTTGGGTTGACATGAAGGGTGACATCCATCAGGCCCAATGCGCAGAACACGCCCAGCTTGTTCCCTGTGCATTTGAATACGTTTATCTCGCCCGTCCCGATAGCGTCATTGACGGTATCTCGGTTTACGGTGCCCGTTTGCGTTTGGGTGAATATTTGGCGCACGAAGTGGCCCGCAGAATTCCTGTAGATGAAATTGACGTTGTGATGCCGATTCCTGATAGCTCGCGCCCTGCAGCTCAGCAACTTGCTCAACGCTTGCGCCTGCCTTATCGTGAAGGTTTCATTAAAAACCGCTACGTTGGTCGTACCTTCATCATGCCGGGCCAGGCCATTCGTAAAAAGACCGTTCGTCAGAAATTAAATGCCATGGCCGTGGAATTTAAAGACAAGAATGTGCTCTTGGTGGATGACTCCATTGTTCGCGGCACGACAATGCACGAAATTGTTCGCATGACAAAACAAGCCGGTGCGAAGAAAGTGTTTGTGGCGAGCGCCGCTCCTCGTGTGTGCTTCCCGAATGTTTACGGTATCGATATGCCGACTCGCTCGGAACTCATTTGCGGAGACGGTAAGACCGATGATGAAGTCTGCAAGATTCTTGAAGCTGACGCCGTGGTTTACCAACGCTTGGAAGACTTAAAGTCAGCCCTTCATGATATGAACCCCTCTATCGAGCGCTTTGAATGCTCGTGCTTTGACGGTGAATACATTACGGGCGACATTACGGAAGAATATTTGGCCAAACTAGAAGCGCAGGCAAAGGCCGCTAAAGCTCAACCGAAAAAAGTTGAAGAAGACTGAATTTAGCTAACCTGTAAGTCGTTAGTTTGGGGAGCCTTTTTAATGGAGGGACTCCCCATTTTAAACTTGAGAAGAAGCTATAAATTCGAAAAACGTGACATTTAAACGCTTAAAAAATCAAAAAAGTTACAAAACCTGTCCCAAAAAATCTAAAAAACGTTACAGCAGATAATAAGGTGCTAGTTATCGAACGATATCTTCCCGTTCTAATACCTTTAAAACAGTCAGTGCCATGATCTTTAAATCAAACCAAACGGATTGTTTATGAAGGTATTCAGTATCCAAAGCCACCTTTTCTTCATCTGTGATTGTTGTTCTGCCATTAACTTGAGCCCAACCTGAAATACCGGGTTTTAATCGATCAACGCCGGCAGCCTTTCTCATTTCAAGAACAGAAGTCACAATGGGCAGAACCGGACGGGGACCGATTAAAGACATATCGCCTTTCAAGACACACCACAATTGGGGAAGTTCATCCAAACTTGTTTTTCTGATAAAAGCGCCAACCTTTGTGATATAGCTTTGTGTTTCTGGATTTTTTTCAGCTTCGCATACAGGAGCACCGACAGCCATCGATCGGAATTTGGGCATTTGAAAAGGTTTACCGTATTGCCCGACACGGGTGGACCAATAAACAACAGGCCCGGGAGAATCGAGCTTAATGGCAATGGCGACAAAAATGGATAAGAAAATAGCTAGAGGCGCAACCAATAAGACAATAACAATGTCGAGCAGGCGTTTCATTTGCGAATTAATAAATAAAACAACTTGGCTCTAAATTCTAAAGTAAAGATTGCGGCTTTTCGAGAGGGGTTGGTGAGATAACCAAAATCTGTTCGATATATCGAACGAAAAGGCAAAAAATAGAAATTTTGTTCGGTATATCGAACAAATCGAGCGAAAAATACGATTTTGTTCGATATAGATTGACGAATTAATTATGGCTAACGGTTAAAATCAAAAAAAAACAAGGATTATTTGTGTCAACAGGTCTATTTACCCACGAATCGTGTTATCGCCACATTACGGGATTCTCGAGTCCGGATTCGCCTGAGCGAATTCGAGCGATCGAGGAGCGGTTGGTTGCTTCAGGTTTGGAAAGTGCTTTTTGTCGGAAACAGACGGAGCGCCAGGCTTCTTTAGAGGATCTTTTACGAGCCCATGATCAACAATACATCGATCATGTTCGTTCTTTGGTTCCCCAAAAAGAAGGTGAATTGGTTCATATCAGTGAAGATACGATTGTGAGCCGTGATTCGTGGACGGCCGCATTAGAAAGCGCGGGTTGTGTGCTTGAGGCGCTCGATGAAGTCCACTCTGGCAAACTCACCAATGCGTTTTGTTGTGTGCGCCCACCGGGTCATCATGCTCATCGAGATAAAGCGGAAGGCTTTTGTATTTTCAATAATGTGGCGATCGCGGCGCTTTACGCAAGGGATGTTTTGGGCATTGAGCGAATGGCAGTCTTAGATATTGACGCGCACCATGGAGATGGGACTGAGGATATTTTGGCTGGGCTTGAGGGTATTCATTTCTTCTCTTTTTTTGAAAAAGAGATTTTTCCGTATCCGAAGCTTGAGAGTTTGGCGCCTAATGTTCACAAGTTTGCGCTTGCGGCCGGTGACAGAGGAGAGGCTGCTTGTGAGGTGATTCGTTCCAAGTGGGAGCCTTTGATTCGTGAGTGTCATCCGCAGCTTATCTTAATTTCGGCTGGTTTTGACGCTCATATGGCCGATACCATGTCGGGATTGGATTTCTCTGATTTGGACTATGCCCATATCACACGAATCATTGATGATATCGCGCGTAGTGTTTGTGATGAAAAAATTGTCAGTGTGCTCGAAGGCGGTTATGAACCTCGCAGTCTCTCAAGAGCTGTTGTTGCCCACATCAGAACATTAGCCCATGTGTAAAGGATTCAAGAGTGTCGCTATTTTCACTTCAGCATTTAAAAGAAGGCGTTTCAGGTCGTGAGGTAGTCTCATGGGCGGCCTTTGATTTCGCTAATTCTGGCTATACAACCGTTGTTCTCACAGCGGTTTTTAATGCTTATTTTGTCGGTGTTATTTGTGAAGAGGCATCTTGGGCGACACTTCTTTGGACAACGGTAATCGCGGTAAGCAATATTTTGGCTATTGTTTCCATGCCCCTTATTGGTGCGGCCAGTGACCTTAAGGCCAATAAAAAGTTTTGGACAGTGCTGATGAGTTTGATTTGTATCGCAGGCACTGTTGGTTTGGCTTTTACCGGAACCGGTACCATTGTTTGGGCTGTTCTTATGGTCATTGTCAGCAATTTCGCTTACAACGTCGGAGAAACTCTTAATTCCGCATTCTTACCTGAAATCGCGGATGATCGTTCCATTGGGAAAGTCTCCGGTTGGGGGTGGAGCTTTGGGTATTGTGGTGGACTTTTGACTTTGGGGTTAAGTCTGGTTGTCGTTTTGGCTATGCAGTCAAAAGGATTGACCGCTGAGGATTATGTTCCGTACACCATGCTGATCACGGCGGTTATCTTTTTTATCGCGGCCCTGCCTCTTGCTTTATGGCTAAAGGAAAGAGCCGTGCCCAGAACCCAATCTTCATTTTGGTCGTTGGTTAAAGAATCACAAGCCAGTCTTATTAACACATTCAAAAGCTTGTCAGCTCACCGCAATTTCGCGTGGTTGGTTGCTAGTGGTCTCTTCTTCCAAGGTGGAATCGCCGTTGTGGTGACACTGGCAGCGGTCTACGCCGACCAAGCCATGGGGTTTACACCGGACGAAACGATTCTCCTTGTGTTGCTCGTCAACATCACAGCGGCAATCGGAGCCTTTGCTTTTGGCTATGTGGAGGATCGTATTGGTCACAAAAATGCCTTGATCGTGACGCTGTTTATTTGGATAGCCATGGTGGGTGTGGCTTATTTTGCTCAAACCAAAGCGCTTTTTTGGGTGGCGGCAAACTTGGCCGGTATTGCAATGGGATCAAGCCAATCAGCGGGTCGCGCTTTGGTTGGTGTTCTTGCGCCTGAAAAAGACCGAGCGGCATTTTATTCATTTTGGAATATGGCGCTGTGGGTAGCCAATATCATTGGTCCGATGACTTATGGACTAATTACTTGGGTAACAGGCAACGATCAACGCTTGGCTCTTTTATGTACGGGGATGTTCTTTGTTGTGGGTTTGATCTTTTTGCTTCCGATGAAGTTATCAAAAACGAAAGAAAATTTTCAGAAAATCTAAAAAATATTTTTAGAAAATATGTCACTACTGTCCAAAATAATTTGATTTCTAAGACACCCCCTTTGTGTTATATCGGAAATATTAAAAAGTTGGGTACATAACGCCAAGAGCCCTTCTTTTTATTTTTATCGCGACTTTGAAAAGTCTGAAGTCGATCTATTGATCCATGATTCGGGTGTTTATTATCCAATCGAAATAAAAAGTTCAGTCACTGTTTCTTCTAAGAAACTAACAGGTCTTGAGGCGTTCAAGAAAAATGTCAAAAATTCTGCTTTGGCTTCTGTCATTTCAATAACGCCGGAACCCTATGTGATGGAAGGGCAAATCATCAATCATTCCATTTGGGATATTTGAGATCAACCAATTGCGTAAGTTATTTAAGAAAAATAACTGGTGAGTCTTAGCTTTGGCTCACCAGTTAAATGGCTCTAAACAATGGTTAGTGCAAGAGCAATCAAAGCAACCAGGCTGGGAACGAAAGTTCGTTTTGATACTTCTAATGGGGATATTGAGCGAGAAGTTTAACTTAAATTTAACAGATGCTCTCATGAATGAATCGGTATGCCCTTAAACCTAGGGCATACCTTCAAAATTAACAATTAAAGCATTAGCTGTTAGGCAACATCCTCGTCAAAGCGATCGATGCTAATACAGCTGCTCCAGTCGCGATGGCTTTGTCATTGAAATTGAAGCGCTCATTGTGAACGGGAGCCGTGTGATCCGCATCTTTCATTCCTAAGCGGAAAAGACACCCCGGACGCTTTTGTAGCATAAAGGAGAAATCCTCACCTCCTGTCGTCCTGGGTATTTCCTTGACATTGTTTTCTCCCAGCACTTGTGTGGCGATGGCGCGAGCCGCCTCAACCTTTTCAGGCATGTTGTACATGGCGGGATAAAGACGCGTGTATTTGACCTCGGCGTCAATATCATAGGTTTTTGCAATACCGTGAGCAATTTCATTAATACGTCGTTCAATCGTGTCTTGAACTTCTGGCTCGTACGATCGGGTTGTGCCGCTCAGCATTGCTTTTTGAGGAATGACGCTTACGCCATTGGGATCTCCGGCTTGAGCGCAGCAAACAGAAACCACCGCGGCCAATTGGGGAGAAATGTTACGCGAAACAAGCGTTTGTAAAGCCAAAATAGCCTCGCCCATTGCAATCACTGGATCTCTAGCAAACTGAGGACGAGAGCCGTGTCCGCCTTTTCCCTCAAAAGTTACCTCAAAGACATCCGCATTGGCAGTGGCGTATCCGGAAATAAAACCTACGGTACCCACATCAAGCGAAGGTTCGGCATGAAGAGCATAAAATTCATCGATTCCGAATCGCTCCACAAGGCCGTCTTCAATCATGTATTTGGCACCTGCGAAACCCTCTTCGCCCGGCTGGAAAATAGCCACTAAGGTTCCGGCAAAATGGCGATGCTTCATAAAATAGTTCACAACGGCTAAAAGTGTGGCCACATGACCGTCGTGACCGCAAGCATGCATATGTTTGGGGCGTTCACTTGCATAAGGCACCCCTGTGTTTTCATTGAGAGGCAGCGCGTCGCTGTCGGCTCGAATACCGATTGTTCGTCCCGGGCATTCTCCTTTGATAACACAGACTACACCGGCAACGTCTGATCCGCCGACACGAGTGTGAATATCCTCACACCCAAAGCTTTTCAATGCCTCAACGATTGTTTTCTCAGTTTGGGTTAGGTTAAGGCCGATTTCAGGATATTGATGAATAGCGTGGCGAATTTGCGCAGCCACGGCGGCGCAATCAATCAGATCTTCCGGTTTAACAATTAAAGAGTCACTCATGATAATTTCCTTTCCAATTTGTTTGTTCGACTGTGTTAAGCCTGTATTAAATAAGTACGCTCATGGCCGCTAATGTTGCGAAAGCCAAAACAATGGGGATGAGCATGATGACGTAGAGCATGTGATCCTTAATGCCGATTACACCTAGGCATCGTCCCATATATTGGAGTTGTCCACCCATGATGAAGATTGAGGGCAAAATGATTGCGGCTTGTTCTCCATTCATGACACCATCACTTAAGAAGGCTAAAAGCACACCGATAGCGCCGCCGCTTGACATCCAGGCGCTCACTAAAATCATGGCGCTTTCTCCGGGTAAACCAAAGATAGACATGATCGGCTCAAAGGCCATGCCGATGTAGTTCAAAAGTCCGGAGACAGTCAACACTTTGATTAATACGAACGCCATGACCAAGTTTGGCAACATTGACTTTGTCGCCAAGTCCCAACCGCGCCTGGCGCCGTCAATGAACACTTCTGTAATCAAAGGTTTTTGTGTACTGAGTTCAGCCATGATTAATTCCTTTCAATAGTTAAAGCAACGGGGCTTGTCTGCAAAGACGCTGTGGCGATCGTTTCACGCTGAGCAATCCTCAATTGAATCAAACGCATGATGTTGGCGCCGATCACCTTGGCGATTAACAAAACAGCTAAGCCGGTGCCCATGGAAAGTGGCACAGCGCTGGAGCCGTCAGCGTTACTGAAAGCCAACACAGCCGCGCTGAATGTCACGAAGTTGGTGATGGGTGCACAAGCGACCATTTGGAAAGCGGAGAAATTGTTAATTTCGGTATAGCTCAAGGCGCCCGAGTCTTTAAGTTGACGAGTCAGCGCCGCGCCGCCGTCGGTGGATTGAAGGCAGGCGATTAAAGCTAAAGTGGCCGTACCGGGAACACCGATCAAAAATTGAAGAATCGGGGTCAAGAGCTTTCGGGCGGCTTTGAGAGCGCCATAGTGTTCAAAAACGGTAATCATGCCCATGGCCAACATGACGCCCGGAATGATGAGGGAGATGGCGAGCATGAACCCATCAATGGCTCCGGATCCGCCAAGACCTCTTAGGGTTGTCATGGTGGTGCTGACACCATCGGCAGTCTCTGTCACCTTCCCCACCACTTTGCCGGCGCTACCCATGAGGGTTGTGAAGTCTAAGAAACTCCAAAAATAACTACTGCCGGCAGCAATTCCAGAGAAAAATACAATGGCCAATGCTAATGAGATGTAACAGCCTATGGTGACGTTTTCTTTATCAATTTGAGTTTGCTTATCAGACATTTTGTTTTCCTAAAAGTTATGAAAGCGCTGAAAAAGAGTTGGTTTCAAACCTAAATCGATAAATAGGGGGACCAATCTGACGCATGGAGCGCATCAGTCGAGCGCAACCGAAGATGACAGAGAGAGTTCGTTTATTGAGACGAATATTGATATTTGCATTAGCCTTGCCACGGATAGACGGATACATAGCAACTTCCGAATTTTCAAAATTTTGAAAATGTCCGAATACACGTGGTGAGTTTTAGGATTTTCAGTAACGGTATTCAGACCGTTTGGGGTGGCTCCCGAAGGAACCTGTCATTTAGCAGCGCCAGCTGAAAACGACAAACGATGGAAGCGGGAAACGACTAAATCGTTCCCCGATGCTAAAGCTGAAAAAAACAGCCTTACGAGATGTGCTCGAAAGGCCGATGGGTTTGACTGATGAGATCGCACAGCAAGACTTACAGGAATTGTCCTGCAAGACTTTCTGTAATGTGTCTAAACGGTTACTCGAAAGCATTTTAGAGACGATCTCATAAGTTATGAAAAGGATGAGAACATTTTGATTTAAATTTAGAAATGGAACAATCAGGAGAATTACGTATTTTTGAGGAAATCTACAGTTTTTTGCTTATGGTCTGGCCACATGGTGTACAAACGAAAAAAACAGAAAACTCAAAGTGATGTTGGCTTGCAGTTCTTTTCCATCCGTCTTCTCTCCATAGCGTCTGGATTGGGTTTGATCAATTGCTTCCTTGACTAATCCGTCGACCTCAGAAGAGCTATGAACGTACTTGAATTCGAAAACCCCGTGGCGATCTTCAAAGGTTCCCTTTTTTTATGTGTTATGTAATAATGATGTCGTATGTCTTACAAATAACATATAAAAGAGATCAAAGAGGAGTCAAACAATGACAACTGTACAAAGAACCTTTCGGTTGGATGAGTCCTTGGATCAACAATTTTGTGATATTGCCGAAAAGCTTGGTACTTCCCCTTCGGATTCACTGAGAATGTTTGTGACGGCCTTCGTTTCAAATAGAGGCTTTCCTTTTAACTTGCGACTGCCTGAATCCAAGGTAAGAAAATTTAATGTGAATCATCCAAATATCACGACACCGGTTATTCGAAACGGTCACGCTGTTTTACCTGCATCGTGGCGTGAAGGGGACAGCTATGACGAGTGATAGTACAGCGAAATTTGAGGAACCACAGTTATATGATGTTTGGCGAATGCCTTTTGAGTACGAAGACCAGCCGGGCGTTTTTAAGAACCGCCCGGTGATCGTCGGAGGGATAGATGAGGAATCTGTTGAAGTTTTTGTTCTATCAATTAAAGTAACCAGCCATCCACCAAGACCCAATTACTTTGGTGAGGTACCGATTTTAGATTGGAAAGAAGCCGGTCTATCCAAACCTTCAACAGCGCGGTGTTCACATATTGCTCGATTACCTAAGAGTTTCTTTGAAGGCCAACTTAAATACGGTCATCTCAGCCAACGAGATACTTCTGCTATCGAGAAAGTTCTTACCGAGTTGGGTTATTTGCTTTAGTTCTTTTGCCGGCAAAAGTTTTCGAGGCCCCGAATTGGGCCTTTTTCCACGGCTGTCCATCTGCTATATAAACACGCCCCTTCATGACAAGAGTCCTTGTGGCACGACACTAAGAAATGCCCAGTAACCAATCAGTCGCATTCAGTTGAATTATTCCATTGAAATTTCTTCCACTGCCGATTCTGTCAGTGGTGATAAGGTATCTTGGATAAGCATCTCGTATTGAGTTAAAAGCAGAAAGTTCCCGCTCCAAAGTGGTTGGATCCATGACGGACATTGCGACTTGGAAATAGGTGAAGCCGTCGGATGATTCTGCGACGAAGTCAATTTCCCGTTCGCCGATCCGTCCAATGACGACCTTCTTAAAACGACGTTGGAGTTCTAAGTAAACGATGTTTGGAATAGGGTTGCAGAACAGGAATTTTGAATCTCTATAGAAACCTCATTGAATCGAGTTCAGAAGCTGAACGTAGTACTCATTGGGCGATTTCATCCCCAATTTTGAATGAGGCCGACGTCCATTATAGTCGTAAAGCCAGTCCTGTACATGTCTTTTGGCCTCCTCATGTGAATTAAAGCATCCGTTTAAAGGCAATGTTTCTCGTTTTAAAGTGGCCCAAAAAGCTTCTGCAGGAGCGTTATCCCAACATTGAGCACGTCGACTCATTGAGCTTCGTAATTGGTATTCTTGCAGTGTTTCTTGGAAAGCTTTGAGAGCCTTGATCGCTATGAAAAATACAACCTGCATCGGGTTGTTCATTCTCATAAGCCTTTTTTAAAGCATTGATAACCAGTTGTTTGGTCATGCGCTTATCAAAGCAATAGCCAACCAATCTGCGCGTCCCCAGCTCAATCACACTGGCTAAATACAGCCAACCTTCAGCCGTTGGAATATAAGTAATATCACCGCACCAAGCTTGATTAATTCCAAACTCATCAAAGCGCCTATCTAGCAAATTGGGCGCTTTGGGCAAATCGTGTTCACTGTCAGTGGTACAAACATACTTTCGATGAAAACGATGGAATAATCCCTCCGCTTTCATCAATCGACGTAGGCGTTTTATATCAATACTGATGCCCTTTTGCCTAAGCAATCGATAGCAAACAAGTACGCCGGGGACATGGCTTTTTGTCACGGTTTTAATTTCTGCTTTGAGCGTTTCAAGAATAAAAGCGTCGGTATGAACCACTCCAAACCGATGCTCTTTATCACTATTTCTCCAGGCATAAAAACCGCTGACGCCCAACAAATGACAAGCACGGGTGACTGGCAAAGCAGCATGCCGACCAACTTCTGCACAACGAATGCAGTGTTCAAGGAAGGCGTACCTCGTTACGGCATCTTTGCGAAGTACGCCGCTGTTTTTTTAGAAAAGCAATTTCTGCTTCTCGTTCTTTCAGAGCCTTGCGTAACCGAGCATTTTCTTCAGATAAGGAAACATTCTCTGAAGGCATTTGCCCTTTGGCTTGAATGATCCAACGATTGAGTGTTTTGTAACTGATCCCAAGACTATTGGCAACGCTCAGTTGAGATTCTCCATTTTGGACACGGATGATGGCTGATTTTTTAAATTCTTCAGAAAAGCGTTTGTGCATTTTGATCCTCATTTCTGTCAAGTATTTTAAAAAAGTGAGAATCAACATTCCGAAACTACAACCTTATTTCAGGCTGCTAAGCCACTTGGGTAATAAGAGCTTTGTCCAGTCCAGTTTCATCAACTCATAGAGCTTTTGAGAGTGTTCCGGCCACCAACGAAAGCCGATTCCAAGCCATAAATCATTGGGGTGTCCTTTCATGATTTTGGCAAGCTCTTCAAAAGTCATAAAAGTGACTTTTGATCCTGATAGAGATGCTCTGGCAGTTAAAACTTTCAAAGTCTCATAGGAGCGTTTAATTAAAAAAGCAGCGGTGAGCGTCCAAAGAATAGAACACCAAGACAAAGGCAGCCGATTGGTGAGATAAAGCCAAGTCACATAGCTAAACCCGATAGTCCAAGCAAAAAGGGCATAGCCTTCATAAGCTGGGCGCCAACAGTCATAGCGATCAAAGGTTTGAGAAGTCTTTTGAGAGTAACTCATTTCGCCTCCTCATCAAAATTGAAAGCCAATTGATCACAGGGCGATGATTCTCGGTTTAAGAACGAAAAATTTGGATTAGGTTCTCGAGCGTGAACCTTTTGAAAGATTTCTTTAAACGATAAGGGCTTGCCGTTTAATTGAACTTCAAAACTGTTGGGTTTCAAAATGACACCACGCACCAGTTCGCCAAATTGATTCGTATGTGAAACCCAGAGTGGTTCACCGCGATCGTTTTGATAGATTAAGTTGGCGGTCAATAGTGAGGTGACCAAGCGCTCAAAAGTCAGATTGTCATTTAAGAAATTAAGGCTTTCTGTTAAGAAAATACCTTCATCTATTAACAGATGTGGGATTTCTTTTTGATGAGAGTTTATAAAATCAAAAATGGCGGAGAAGGGGGGGGTTCGAACCTTCGGAGTCATCAATACTTTTTAGTTGCCAGATAAATGTTTGATGAGTTGTATTAACACTTTCCGTTGGTAGCTTTTGAATAAATGCCTGATTGCTCGACTCAAGGATTTCACGGGTGAGCTGTGAAAGAGCGCTTGACTGATCTAGTGATAATTTGGTTTCAAAATCTCTCTTAATGGTTTTTGCCTGAAGAATCTTGCCACTTGTGAAGAAGTATTCATCCGATAGCTTGATGGCTTCACGCGGTTTTGCATTGGGTGTAACGGCAATCCAACAGGTCGCATCATTATTTTTAGAGGCTACGGTGATTCCGCTATTGAGTAAACATCCGGCCCAAATATCAGGATCAGTCGGTAAATCGGTTAGACCGAAGCTTTTCATGTCATCAATTAGGATTGGGCAGACATCTGGCCAAAATAAGAAAAGGCCGTCAGCTCCTTTTCGTAAAGGGCTGTCTTTTGCGTTGATTTCCCAGTCATTAAGAATTCTGGCGCGAAGGATTCGTATTAATGTTTCTTGCCAACCATCCGGCGCGAGAATTTCTCCCAGTTTGCTGCCTATTCTTTCTCGTTCCAAAAGACAGGCGCGGTAAACTCCAAGGTTTCGAGCTTTAATAACTGAGGATGGGACATTTTCTACGTCAGACTCGATTGTTAGGCACTTCATTAATTCCATCAAAGGAAGTTGCCCTGCATCGGCCAGCCACGAAAGCGTTTCCGGCAAAAGAACATGCCTGGCATAAAAAAGTCTTAGGTTTTTACGGTTGGTACTACATGGTGGCGAGCTATTCCAATGAAGCTCTAAATCAATTAAAGGATTATCAGCTAACTTTTGTTTAACCCAGGTGGTGTAGGGCATAGCCAACGGTTCAAAAGCTAAATGACTTGTGTGGTTGGATTCATTTAAGTGAAAAAACGAAGAGTCTGGATTGGATAGTTTTTCTACGATGGTAATCTTGTGATCAAACACATCCAGAAAAGCACACAACCCTGCTAATGCGGCAACGGCTTTGAGTCTACCTTGTAAAAGGTGTTGCGCCATGATGTTTTTCTCAAGTTGGACGGTACTTTCCATGATTTCGATGGCGTACGTTGCAGCAAGGATACCGGCCTTAAATAGGCCGTCTGCCTCACTAAAAACACCGTTTGCGCTATAAGGTAAGTGACCACACATTAAAGCGAGTTCTCTGATAGAGGGGAGAATCTTTGAGTCCCAACTTTGGCTGTCCGAGTAGGCGACTTTGAGTCGCTTGATTAGTGTGTCATGTTCAGCCAAAAAATCTTCAACTTCTATCGGTTGCAGAAAAAAGGGAAGATGGGATCCAACGGCCTTTTGTTTTTTATGTTCAATGAAGGACAGCAGTGAAATCATTTGTACTGTCCCCCAAAATAGTTAATTAAAACTTTTCTTAATGATGCTCGGCTGGGAATCGCATTGTTGATGGCGTTTAAAACACGCTGGTGTTCAAGGTCTAAACAATGAGGAATGGGAAACTCTCCCATTTCCCGGATGGGTGGTAGGCCTGTCTGGCTATTGAATTCATAGAAAGCTAAAAAAGAATCCGGGAAATGTGAATCCTCAACCGGTCGGGTCACTCTGCACTCGTAGTCCGGGAGTTTATTTTGAAGGCATAACCAATAGTAGAGATTGACACTTAAATGGAAATCATCGGACTTATTGGCCAGGTAAGTCGGCGCGTATTCAAGTGTTTCAACGGTTTTAATGAAGGCATGAACGGGTTTCAAACCTAGCTGAATTTGAAAATCAAAAAAGCAATCCGCTAGGAAAAGCACAAAACGGTTCATGCTGTTTCTGTCCAAAGCACGCTTTTGGACAAAACTATTTTGAAGAAAGTCTCCCTCTTTTATGAAGGCTTCTCTGAGGTATCGAATTTGATAATGCGGAATATTGGAAAGACCGGCAATGACTTTATCCGAAAGTTTTAGCTGTAAAAGCTTTTCCAAAGGAACCGTTATTTGATTGGGCGCTTCAACCTCGGGGGGGGGTAATCGATTGTTTTTATTGGGTTTTTAAAGGTATTATAGACAACCGAAGTGGCACTTCTGCATTTACTTTTCAAAAGTTCCCAGTGTTTGTTGGTCAAACAAAAATCGGTGTACAAATGAGCGCCATAAAGAGTCGAAGCGAAAGTTAAAGAGTGATGGGTTTGATGAATGTGGTTAGACAAATGAATACTTCGCCACAGGTGCTTAATATTCATTGATTCTTCGAGATAACACTTCCTATCGGTTGTTCTCAGAGAGAAAAACGGCAGGGGATAAAGGCCCGCCACCTTGATGACGTCTTCCAACTTGAGGGGATCAAGTTCTTCAAAAGGAACATCATAAAAAAAAGAGGTTTCTTTGAGGTGTGGTCTGAGCGCTTTGATTTTTGCGCAGTTCAATATTGTTATTAAGTTATAAGCGTAGATATTTTGCATTTTTCTTATACAAGCAAAAGTGTAAAAACTACGTGGGAGCTGCGTAATTGAGCGCACGATTTTAATGATCGTTCTAAAAATTTAAAGGCCTTGATCAGAAAAAGAGCCAAGATTCTTCCTTTCCCTTACAATTCGACCTATCTTATTTTTGAATTGAATCAAGAGGTTCAAGTGTCTGTTTGCAGTATGACGGGCTTTGCCCATCTTCAGATTGAAACGCTTTTAGGATTACTAGCGATTGATGTGAAAAGCGTTAATTCTCGCTATCAGGAAATTGCCATGCGTTTGCCTGAAGAATTACGTTTTTTAGAAGGTGACGTTCGTGCGGTATTAGCTAAAAGTGCTGCTCGCGGCAAGATTGAATGTCGCATGCAATGGGTAGGAGAAGCGGTTTGTGAGCAGACATTAAATCAAACAGCTGTAACTAATCTGCTTTCTCTTCAAAAGGAAGTTGAGGCGATTCAACCGGACGTCCGACCTTTGACTGTTTCTCAAATTTTGAGTTTCCCGGGAATTCTAGAACCTAAAAGCGTTGACTTTGATGTGTTAAAGACTCAGGTTTTAGAGGGACTAAATAAGACATTAGAAGTATTTTTAGAAGCGAGAAGACGAGAAGGTGATGCGTTGGTCGTTGTCTTAAATGGCTATTGTGATCGAATCGAAGAAACGGTCAATGAATTAGCGCCCAAGATTCCGGAGATTATTACCAACATCCAAAAGAAGCTTGAAGAACGTTTGGAAGAAGCTTTATCCAAGACATTGGTTGATCGCTCAACATTGACTCCTGAAGAAGTCAGTGACCGAATTCGTCAAGAAGTCATTCTCTACGCTATTAAGCTTGACGTTGATGAAGAGATGAAGCGTTTGTTAACGCATGTTAAAGAAGTCAGAAGGTTGCTCAGCAATGGTGGCGAAGTGGGTAAAAGGTTGGATTTCATGATGCAGGAACTTAATCGTGAAGCTAACACCTTGGGCAGTAAAGCGGCGGCCATTGAAATGACTCAAACATCTTTAACTTTGAAAGTTAATATTGAAAAGATGCGTGAGCAGGTTCAAAACCTCGAATAAAGATCCTGCTGTAGAGCGATGGCAGAAGTCTCCCGTACAGCCCGAGTTATTCAGAATGCAAAAGTAGCCCTGTTTTTTATTGCATTAATCTGATTTTGCAGTTTTTTTCCAGAAAGATTTTTTTGGATTATTTAGGGGCTGAATTACTTGGGTTAAACACGATGTCGCAAAATCTTCTTCAATTCTTAAATTTTGAATCAGAAACCGATACCAATTTGGAAACAACTCTTGCCTCTGGGCGCCAACGCTGATGCCATCATGGATCGGTTAGTGCATTACAACTACGACTTGGAATTAAAAGAGGGAAATCATTGAGAGCCTTTAGTGAAGATTAACGTGTAACACGCAAGGCCCTGTCTCCCCTACAGCCAACTTGAGAGGAATGGCGACTTCGGCAGAGCATTGCTCTAGCACCAGTCAGGGGAGGGAACGTTTTGCTTGTTTTCAGCAGACTAGAAGGAATATCAGATAACAATTCCAACACAGGATGTAAGAACAATTTTTGGCTTAACTCTTTTGTCACTTGACAGTTGCTTGGTGTTGAAGTGGCGGTATTTTTGATGTCTTTAATTTATTAAAAGTGATGAAGTCAACATATCTTGGCTAAAACCTAATTTAATGCTAAGAAGGGAATCGAGGAAAGATTACTCTTTTTTATCAGCAAAAATAAAACAACTGTTCTTTTATAGGATTGCTGGTTATGTATTAACACAGACAACTTCACTAGTTATTTTTGTTTTTTTCAATTCTGATGACTGTGACCATATATGGTAACCATTGAGTGATCATGGTTGCTTGTCTTGCTTTTATGGAAGCAATGTCACGTGGACTTACAGCCAGTGTTGGTAATGTACGTTACGGAACTGTGTCCCTCTTTGATTCATTTGTAAGTATATGGATGGGATCGAATTTTATCATGCAACATGATGACATGTTTGTGATGATTGCTGTTTTGTTACTCCGCAGTAAATTTGTCACATTCGACAAAGCGACTTTGTCATAGGGGTGGACATAGCAAAAATGTCATCTCTGTTTCATTAGAATTAGCGGGTTCATATGTGTCAGGGATTGGAAAGGAATCTATGACAGAAAAGAAACATATAGATGTCCCGGTTAGTGAAACCTACGTAGAAGGTTCAATATCATGAAAGCAAGCATCCATAATGTTCGAACGTACCCTCGCACAATTATGAGGTTAGCTGCTAAATATAAAGAGATGGTTTAATCCATGGCAACATCGATAAAGAAACTCACAACAAGATCGACTTATCTACACTCGAAAAGATCTTCGATGTAATGCAACAAGAATTATTGCGTCAAATGCCTTATAGCTTAGCTGTTCGTTACCTTGGCGAAGTACTAGCTGTGACATTAAGACGGTTACTCTAGGAGGATCCCGCTTTACAACAAGAAAGGAAAAGTAATCAACATCCTTTAAGAAGACGAGCTCAGTTTGGTAAGTAGATTCAATTGGATGGGAGTCCACGGCTCACAAGAGATCGTGCTTGCTTAATGGTCTTTATCGATGATTCGACTAGTCGAATCATGGCCGCTCAATTTGCTCCAAAGGAAAATTCACTCGGTTATATGGAATTGATTGAACAATATGTCTGGCGTTACGGCATTCTGTTGGCTTTCTACAGTAATCGGTACAGTATTTTCACACCTGTTGACGATCATCGAACATTGAGGCGAAATTATCACCTAACTGATTACGAAAGAGTTTGTCCTCACTTAGGAATATAAACAATTTCGCTCAAACTCCTTAAGCCAAGGGACGAATCGAACGTTTAAATAAAACTCTTCAAGTTCGAAGGACTCATCAATTCACCCATAAAGGCATTACCAATATCGAACAAGCGAATGCAACATTGATCAGTTTATTGATGACTACAACGAGGAGTTTTCTGTTCAAGCCAGGGAAATAACCGATGCTCATATTCCTTTTGGACAATCTCGTGAGCAATTGCATCGAATTTGTGCCAGTTGGGGTGAGAAGAACTTAGGGAAAAACTTATCGTTTTCCCAGAACAGAAAGCGGTTTGAGGTTTTAATCAAAGAAGAAAAAATGAGGTATCGGTACCGTCAGGTATTTCTTGTTCATTATGAAAGGGAAGGAGCATACGAAATTCTGTATCCGCCGACAAAAAGGTTGGGAAAATACGTCAGTTTGTCGTTTCAAATAACGGACATTAAATCCGAACAGGAAGTGATTCGTTATGAGGAGACGAGCAAAACTATCGACTATAGAGTCGATGAAATAAAGAAAAGAGAATCAACTGCCGAAGATTTGTTTGCGGAGCAAAACCCGTAGTTAATTCTCTTTATTGGAAAATGTTAAACATCCTGACATGTATGAGCAAACGAGAGGTGACATTTTCGCTGTGTCAACCCCGTGACAAAATCGCTATGCGTAACAGTAACAAGAGTGAGTTGCACAACGCACTTTGTTATTTTATATTGTAACAGCGGGAGGCTTAGTTTTTTTATTGCAAATAGTTCTTTTAGATCGCTTATTGGACGTTTTTTTATCATTATTTTCTGAATCTTGGGAAGCTAGGCCAATAACAGATGAGAGGACTTTTAATGAACTTGATTATTTTTGTCGGACAAGATCGTTTTTTTTTATCGCACGTAAAAGATCGTGCAGAGTTTTTTGCTCAAAAAGGATTTAAGGTCTATGTATTAGGGAAAAAAACAGATGACAAATATGTAAAAGAGATCGAGTCTTTAGGTTTTGCTTTTTATGACACGAAAATTCAAAGAGATGATATTAATCTATTAAGTGCAATTAGAAGTCTCATTAAGATTGTTTCGTTTTATCGAAATATTAAACCGGACATTAGTTTTCACTTAGGTGCTAAGGCTATTTTTTTAGGAACTGTTGCAGCAAAAATGTCTAACAAAACTGTTGGCATTGTGAACGCACCTATTGGATTGGGTCATGTTTTTATATGTAAGACTTTAAGAGCAAAAATTTTACGTAATATTGTAGTTTGTCTTTATAAGTTACTTTTAAATCCAAATAACAGTAGGGTAATCGTTGAAAATCAGGACGACATTCATTTTTTTCTAAATCTAAATGCAGTAAAAGCAGAAGATGTTTATCTAATACCTGGAGCTGGAATTAATACAAGAGTATTTTTGCCGGGAAATAAGTCAGACAATAACAAGGATTGTACTGTTATTATGGTTGCAAGGTTGATTAGAGAAAAGGGGGTCTATGAATTTATTAGTGCAGCAGAAGAGGCGTATAAACATAAGCTTCCAATAAAGTTTGTTCTTGTGGGTTCCCCAGACTTTAGTAATCCGTCCTCATTGACTGATTACGAATACAGAAATTTGTTAAATAATCCTGCAATAAAATGTGAAGGATTTACAGAAAATGTCTTATCACTATTGCAAACGGCGGATATTGCTTGCCTACCTTCGTATAGAGAAGGATTGCCTAGGTCATTGGTGGAGGCGTGTAGCTGTGGTTTGCCAATTATTACAACAGATACTGTTGGCTGTAGGGAAATTGTGATAAACGATAATGGTTTAATTGTTCCAGTTGGTGACGAAAAGGCGCTATTTGAAGCTATAAAAACATTAGCTTTCTCGCGAAAACAAAGAGAAAAAATGGGGCTCAAAAGCAGAAGTTTAGCGATTGAGCGTTTTGAGACAAATAAAATTTCTGAAAAAACATATCAAGTGGTGGAAAGTCTTTATGCACGGAAATAGGAAAGAATATCCTCTTGTTTCAGTGATTATGGGGGTGTACAACTCTGAGACTACGTTGTCATCCGCCGTTAAGTCCATCTTGAACCAGAGCTACAGTAATTTTGAATTTTTAATTTGTGATGATGCGTCTACTGATGCTTCATTGCAATTGTTGTCAAGCTTTAAAGACCAACGAATAAAGATTGTAAGAAATGAGACGAATAAAGGCTTAGCATATTCACTAAATAAATGTTTAGAAAGATGTTCTGGATGTTATATCGCCAGAATGGACGCTGATGATGTTGCCAGCTCAACTAGACTCCAAACACAGGTTGAGTTTTTAGAAAAAAATGCAAATATTGACGCAGTTGGGACAGCAATATCTGTTTGGGATGGGAAAAAAATTATTGGAATTAGAAAGTTTCCAGAATTCCCTGATAAAAGTTGCTTGTTAAAATCAAATCCATTTGCTCACCCGACAATGATGATTAAAAGGAGTGTGTACCAAAAATTAAATGGTTATCATGTGGATAGCTCAACAAAGAGGGCGGAGGATCTTGATCTTTGGTTTAGATTTTTTAGTCACGGATATATAGGTTACAACATCCAATTACCTCTGTTGAGGTACACCGAAACGGAAGCTGATTTTAATAAAAGAACTTTTTCTGCCGCTGTAGGCATAGCAAAGGTCTATTTAAGGGGATACAGGTTGCTGAAAATGCCATTTCTATATTACATTTATTGCATTAGGCCAATCATTTCTTCTCTTTTGCCTACGTGTCTTAGATTGTACATAAGAAGACATAAATTAAATAACTAACTTGGACAGAGATACGTAACTTAGAGTTTTAAGATGGGAACTATTAAAAAAAATCACAATTTGGTTAAGGGGGGGGCTCATACTGGAGAAAAGATATAACGGGATTGAGAGCGTTGGCTGTTATTCCAGTGCTTCTGTTCCATGCTTTCCCACAACTCGTTCCCGGGGGATTTTTTGGTGTAGATATTTTTTTTGTTATTTCTGGTTATTTGATTTCTGGAATTATATTTCGCGGTCTTATTGGAAATAGCTTTAGTTACGCCGATTTTTATGCAAAACGAATCAGACGAATCCTTCCTAACCTTATTACTCTTTTGATTTTTGTTGCTTCTATAGGTTGGTTTACACTATCTGCTGATGAGTTTTCTGCTTTAGGCAAGCACATATATTCTAGCGCCGGGTTTTACCAAAATTTTCGTCTATTGTCGGAATCTGGTTATTTTGATGTCTCTGCTATTGAAAAACCTCTCTTGCACCTATGGAGTTTGGCTGTAGAAGAGCAGTTTTATATTATTTTTCCTGTTCTTTGCGTTGTAGTTTGGAGATTCTCAAATAATTTCGTCGTGGTTGGTATTCTTATTCTAACTATTACATTGCTTTCTTTAGTATCTTGTTTATCTGTTGCTGACAACACATTTAATTTTTATTTTCCCTTTACTCGTTTTTGGGAGATAGGAGTAGGAATTCTCCTAGCATATTTTGAAATTTTTTATAAATTTGATGGGAAAAAATTAGCCAAAGGTGTTAGAAGTGGCATTTCTACGATTGGATTTGTCGTAATTTTGGCTTCGATATTGCTTTATAAAGAAACAATAAAAAGTCCCGGTCTCTTTAATATACTTCCAGTTATCGGGGCGGGTCTGTTAATTTTTGCAAATAATGACGCTTTTATCAATAGGACTATCTTATCGTGGAAAGTGGTTTTGTTTGTGGGGTTAATTAGTTATTCTCTGTATCTGTGGCACTGGCCCCTTATTTCCTACTTACATATTGTTTTTCCACAAGCTTCAAAATATCTGTATTTAATTGCTCTATTACTCTCGTTCCCCGTGTCTATTTTTGTTTATTATTTCATAGAAACTCCCCTTCGAATATCAAAGAAGAAGTGCCTTATTTTTAGCTTGCCATTTGCATTACTTTTTTGTGTATTCATGGGACAAACAATTAAGTGGCATAACGGTTTTGAGAACAGATCTATAAATTTAGTAATGAAGTTAATTCCCAATAAAACCTACGAGTTTTATACTGAACAAAGCAACCTTTTGGAGGTTCCTGTACGAGTTATTGATAAATCTACTTTCCCAGAGGTTCTATTCGTAGGCGATTCGCATATTCGTCAATATGCGTCAAGGGTGAAGATGCTGTCTGAGAAAACAGGGAAGAATGCTGCTTTTTTTACTGAGAGTGGTTGTTTCGTGTCTATTGGTCTCGGATCTTTGGAAGAGTGTAAAAAGACCCCTCAAGCATTAAAAACACTCTTACAGGACAATCGTATTAAAACAGTCGTTATTGGTCAAATGTGGGGTTACTACAAACAGAGACACCCAGAGCGATTTGAAAAGGGAATGCAACAATACAGAGACCTTATAAAACAGTACGGAAAAGAAAAGGATTTTTTTGTTTTATTAGACGCGCCTTGGGATAGTGGAACCTACAATATTAAAAATCACTTAACCAGGATGAATTATAAAAGTTTTAAAGAAGGTTATTATGTTGAGTATCCGAAAGAAACGTCTTGGAAAGAGGGTAATGATTTTGTTGAATTATTTTTAAAAAATTGTGCTCATATTGTCAAAGTTGAGCAATTTGTTTGTCCAGAAATGAAGTGCAATCTGAGAAATTATAGGGATGATGATCACTTGCACTCTTCATATGTTGAAAGAAATGCTTTTTGGATTGACCAAGTATTTGAATAAATCAGAAACAGTTTCTTTATAACTTTATGAAGGTGGTGATGACCAAATAAAATCTAGCATAGATGAATTTGTCTCTTCTCTTTTCAATAAACAGTGGCCTACCCAAAGGAGGTATTGTTGTATTAGGATTTGGGAAGACATAGATATGTTTTTACCTATTGCCCCCGATAAACGGTTGAATTTTACAGATAACAACACTGTTAAAAGATAATGCCTAAGTCCTAAAACACTGAGATCTGCCCCAGTTAACGTATAATCTCACCCAGAGCGGATGATAGCTATTCTGTTTAATAATGAGGAAGAAGAGTTTGTATTATGAACACGAGGTTAAAACAGGTGGCAAAGAATTCCGCTATTTTGTATGTTCGGATGGTATTTGTTGTATTACTCTCATTTTATACGTCTCGGTTAGTACTAAATGCTTTAGGTATACAGGATTTTGGGATATATAGCGTGGTAGTGGGTGCAGTTTCTATTTTCTCTATTTTAGGCACTTCACTTTCTTTATCAACACAGCGGTTTATAGCTTTTGAATTAGGAAGAGGCAATAAACAAAAAATTGATCAAATAATCAATATTTCTTTGGTTATTCACATTATTCTTGCATTTTTGATCCTACTACTGTTCCAGTTTTTATCGAATCAAGAAATTGTTTCTTTACTAAATATTCCTTATGAACGTATGGAGGCTGCTAGACGTGTCATGTTGTTCGCTGGTTGGGGGCTAGTATTTACAACAATCCAAATACCATTTCAGGCGGTTGTTTTGGCTTATGAGGCAACAACATTGTTTGCTGTAAATGGCATTGTTGAAGCAGTGTTAAAACTTCTGTCTGCTTTAATGTTGTCTTATACAGAGTGCTGTGACAGACTTATATTTTTTTCTATAACGCAGGTAATAATAGCTTTAATCGTTTTATCCTTATTCATTTTATTTAGTAGCAGATGTAATCCAATAAAAATACAATTGATAAAGAACAAACAGTTGGCAAAACGTGTCATAGTCTTTGCCTCATGGTGTGCATTTGGTGAGTTGGCTTGGGTCGCCACACTGCAAGGTGTTAATATGCTATTAAACCTATTTTTTAACCCTATTCTGAATGCTGCTTATGCGATTGCACTCTCAGTTTCTTCTGTAATGTCTCGTTTTGTTTTAAGTATCCAGGTAGCACTAAACCCTCCGATTATCAAAGAATATGCTTCTAACAATAATTCTGCTGTACAAAGTTTGCTGTTTATGGGAGTCAAATATAGCTATTTTCTTTTGTTATTAGTGTCCTTGCCATTATCATTGCACATTGATCTAATACTAAATGTTTGGTTAGGGGATGTTCCCAAATACACAAACATTTTTTGCATATTTGTACTTGTCTCTTTACTTATTGATATGCTATCGAATATTTTCTCTGTTGTAGTTAAAGCTACAGGGAAAGTTAAAACCTACCAACTTGTAATATCCTTAATCTTATTTCTAAATTTCCCGGGGTCATACCTTGTCTTAAGTTTGGGCTTTCCAGCTTATTCAATTTATCTCGTTTACATTTCTGTGTCGCTTTCATTATTAATTGCCAGGATATTGTTCTTAGAGTCGATATTTCAACAAAAACTATTTCATGTTTATACTAGGTGTGTTTTTGTTCCAATAATCAAGGTTACCGTTTCAGCTGTTGTTGTAACACTATTCGTTGGATATTGTTCAGCAGAGGATCTTTTGAGCTTTATATCATCTACAACTTGCTCTATCACCACATCGGCAATTTTTATTTATGTTTTGGGGTTAACATCTACTGAACGTGAATTAGTCAAGAAGCAATTTATTATTTTTATAGGAAAAATAAATGGAAGAAAGCAATCGTAATACCGGTACTGTTACTTGGATAACTTATAAAAACCTCGGAACCTACTTACAAGCCTATGCTTTGCAAAATATTATTCTTTCTCTAGGTTACAACAATGAAATCATATCTGATACTAATGTCATATCACACAAATCCTGTAAGTTTTTTTTAAAAAAGCTTTTACGTGGAGCAAAATCTCTCTTTTCTATTAATAAAATAAGGTTTTACTTTGGACAAAGACAATCGTTTCGGTGTTATGAAACTTTTAGAACAAGGTTTTTAAAAATTAATAACAAGTGGAAAACTACAAATGAATTAAATAAAAAATATGATCTTTTTCTGTGTGGAAGCGATCAAATATGGTCGCCGATTCTACCTTTTGATCCATTTTATTACCTTGGTTTTAGTTCAAAAATTAAAGTTGCATATGCACCTAGTGTCGGGACAAACTATTATCCGGAAAATAGAAAAAAAATAGTTAAAAAATATATAGAAGATTTTGATTTTTTATCTGTTCGCGAGAATAGAGGTAAAGAACTATTAGGAACATTCGTAGAAAAAAATATTTCTGTTGTGCTTGATCCTACTTTATTACTTGATCAAGTTCAATGGAGACGTATTGGTGTTGAAGATTTAAAACAAGAAAAAAATATACTCTGCTATTTTCTAACTTTTAATAGAGTTTATATGGACAAAATACAACATTTTTCTCAAACTCACGGATTACCTCTTCACATCATTATTACTGATTATCGTTTTCTTAAGTACGCAGATGTTCCACTTTATTTAGGTCCATCAGAGTTTATTTCTAAAATTAACAGTGCAATGTACGTGTTCACAGATTCTTTCCATGGAACGATTTTTAGTATATTGTTTGAAAAGAAATTTTTCACACTGGAACGTTTTCAAGAAAATGCAAGCAACAACCAAAATTCAAGGGTACACGATTTACTTGATAAATTGGATTTAGGAATGTGTTTAATTAAGTACGGACAGCTTGATGTGGAAAAATTACAATTCTTGTCTATCAATTTTGATAATGTATCAGAGAAATTAACTCGCTTACGGCTAGAAAGCATAAATTATTTGAAAAAGGCACTGCAATATGAAACTAACAATATGTGATCCATCTAAGTGTACCGGCTGTATGGCGTGTTTGAATATATGTAAAAAGAATGCTATACAGATTAGAGAGGATATCTTAGGATTTAAATCGCCAATTATTGTTCCAGAGCGTTGTAATGAGTGTAATTTATGCATAAAGATTTGCCCAAGCAATAACTTGGTTAGAAAATATTTTCCTCTTGAGTGTTATGCATTGCAGAAATCTGATGACGATAGAACAGCATCCGGAGGAGCAGCAACAGTACTTTCAGAATTTGTATTGACTAACGGAGGTGTGATTTACGGTTGTTCAGGTGAAGATATTACACATGTGAAGCATGTAAGAGTTACATCTCTGGCTCAATTAAATAGTATTAAGGGATCTAAATATGTCCAAAGCGAGATAGGTTTAATTTATAGGGAAGTTAAAGAAGACTTAAGAGATAATAGGAAAGTTCTTTTTATTGGTACACCATGTCAAGTGGCTGGGTTGAAGGCTTTTTTGGTAAAAGAGTATGAATATCTTTATACAGCAGATCTTGTTTGTCATGGCGTACCCTCACAAAGAATGTTTGACAATACGCTTGCTTTGTATAAAGCTAAAAACAATAGATTGAGATTTCTTAGCTTTAGAAAAAAAAGTTGTAAATATCGTGGGGAACTTGGTGTCAAATTTGGGCTTTTTCTCGATGATAATTCTAAAGAGGTGTGTGTGCCATGGTATAAAGATCCTTACATGAAAGGATTCATGACGAATTTGTTTTTTAGGGACTCTTGTTACACATGCCCTTACGCTTATTCTGTTAGAGTTGGCGATTTTACGCTATCTGATTTTTGGGGGTTAGAGCACAAAAATTTAGAACGTTTAAATATTAAGAATGGTATATCAGCTGTTTTGATTAATACAGAAAAGGCGCTAAGCTTGTTTAAGCACATTGATGAACAATATCCTAATGTTACAATAGTCAAAAGAACGGTTCAAGAAGCTATAACTGGGAATAAGCAACTTCAGGTACCATCCCGCCAGCACAAAAATAATAGGTTATTTAAGGATCTATATTTAAGGAAAGATTTTAAAAAAGCGGTTAACATTTGTGTTACTAGGAGTGTCTGGAAATTCTTGATTATGCAGTCTTTATATCGTTTTGTAGCTCATTTTCGGAATTAACTAAAAATCGTTTGTTTATGGTTAATTGAATACTTTAATAAGCGGATAGGTTATGATCCCCAAAACTCTACATTATGTTTGGGTTGGTGAAAAAGAAAAGCCGGCTCTCGTTCGTTCTTGTATAAATAGTTGGAGAAAATTTTGTCCTGATTATGAGATTATTGAATGGAATAATCAAAAGCTTAAAGAAATTGAGAACAAGTATGTAAAAGAAGCGTTTTTGGCTCAAAAATGGGCTTTTGTTTCAGATTATGTAAGGTTATATGCCCTTTACCACTATGGTGGTGTTTATTGTGACACAGATCTTCAGTTAACTAACTCCATAGACCAATTTCGAGTAAATAGTTTTTTTACTGGCTTTGAAAATTATAAGGGGACTATTTCGCCATTGACAGCCCTTATGGGAGCAGAACAAGGGAATCCTATTGTTAAGGATTTGCTAGACGAATATAAGAATTTACATTTTATAACCCCTGATGGTCAGTTTGATTTAACGACAAATGTAGTTAGAGCAACTCGTTATTTCATTAATAATTTTTCTCTTAGTCCTAAAAAATGTATGCAAGATGGATTGCTTGAATTATCGTCTGGTAGTGTGATCTACCCTTCATATTATTTCTGCACACCGCAATTAAACAAGCAGAATTTTGCGATTCACCATTTTAATGGCTCTTGGTTACCAGATTACTTGGAGAAGGTGATATTTGAAATAAGGTCGGATTTACTTAACCTCTTCAATTTTAAACTATCAATATTTCGCAGAACCAGAAATATGCATTCACAGACGATTCCGATTCATACTTTTGAAAAAATTGTATTCAAGATTCCTGTTTTTACACATAAGTATGTAATAGTTATGACCGTTAGAAAGGAATAACTCGAGATGAAGAATTTATTGGTTTCATTTGGAACTAGGCCGGAAGTAATTAAATTAGCTCCCATAGTAACAGAATTAAAAACTAGGGATGACATATCTGTAGTTGTTTGTAATACAGAGCAGCAAAAAGAACTATCCAGGCAAGCAATGTCGTACTTTGGCTTGAAGTCAGACATCTGTTTAGATGTGATGACTTATAACCAAACATTGACTTCCCTGCAATGCAGAATGATGGAACGTCTAGAGTCGATCTTTAATCAAAACCATTATGACGGAGTTCTTGTACAAGGCGACACTATGACTGTTCTTGCAACATCTCTTGTTGCCTTTTACAACAAAGTGCCAATTTTCCATATTGAGGCAGGATTACGAACGGATAATTTATACTCCCCTTTTCCAGAGGAAGGGATAAGACGGTTAGTTTCAAGACTTGCAATGTTAAATTTTGCTCCGACAAAGCGTGCAAAACAACAACTTCTTAATGAGGGGATATCATCTGAAAAAATATTAGTTACGGGGAATACTTCGATAGACGCGATAAAACAATACTTACAGAGCAGTTGTGGTCACCAAGCTGATAGTGGTATCAGAAAAAATCCCAAGGTATTAATAACCGTCCATAGAAGAGAAAATCATGGAAGTAACTTACAACAAATCATTTTGGCTATAAAAAAGTTAAGTGAAATATTCCACTTTTGTCAGTTTATTTGGCCTGTACATCCTAATCCAAATGTGAGATTACCAGTAGAGAGAGCCTTTAACTCAAAGTCGAATGTCCATTTAGTCGATCCGATGGATTACCCAAAATTGGTAGAGACAATGTCATCAGTTGCGTTGATTCTAACTGATTCTGGTGGAATTCAAGAAGAGGCAACATTGTTTAATATTCCCATACTTGTTTTGCGCGATACAACAGAACGGCAAGAAGGAGTTGAATCTGGGCATGCTTTTTTGGTTGGTACTGATGTGGAAAAAATTATAGAAACGACCTCATATTTTCTTAATGGCGGCAGACTAAAATTAGCTGAACAATTTCCTTATGGGGACGGAACTGCTTCCATAAAAATAGCAAATGAAATTGCAAAGTTTTTATTTGGGTAATTTGATGGTAGTGTCAGGCTATTTACAAACAAACTCGAATTTGAGGACAAAGAGGAATTCAGGCGTAGAGCTTATTAAAGTTGTTGCCCTTTTTGCAATAATTGTGGCCCATCTTTCCCAAACTTTATCAACCGCGCATGAATACATACAATACCCCGAGTTTATAATTCCAATTACTTCAGCAAGTAAAGATCCTCAAGTTTGTCTCTTAGCTCTATTTTACCATTTAGGATCACTAGGGAATTTGATCTTTTTTATTGCATCTTTTTGGTTTTTATCTGACAGAAACACTGTAAGATTTAATAAAGTAATCCTGATTACCATTGATGTTTGGGTTATTTCAGTCTTATCTTATTTTTTTTGGGATAAGATAGTCTGTGATTTTGGAGGTACCATTCCAGTAGAACTAGTGATTAAGTCTTTTTTCCCTACAATTTTTGCCAACAATTGGTTTATTACATGCTATATCCTGATTTATACCGTATCCCCTGTTTTAAATAAATTAACTTATGTTCTCAGTCGAAAAACTTTTTTTGCTTTTTGTACAGTAACAGGGATACTTTACTTCGGCATAGGTTCTGTCAAAAGTGGATTATTTTTTTCAAATCAACTTCTTATTTTTTTAACTTTGTATTTTATTGTCAGTTACGTTCGGCGGTATGCAAATGATTTAACAAACAATGTTAGATTTAATTTGTATGTTTTGCTAATTTCTTCCATATGTTTTTTCATATCTTTTTTCATATTGGAGCTCCTTGGTCAGCATTTAGAAATTTTTTCAACCAAAATGCTTTTTTTAGCTCGGAATGATAATATTTTTTTACTATTTATTGCGTTTTCGTTATTTAATCTTTTTAAGTCATTAAAATTTTCAAGTCGGATCATAAACATTGTTGCATCAACTTCCTTGATTGTATACGTTACCCATGAGAACATAATTTTCAGACAAATGATTAGACCATTCATTTTTACTTATTTGCATGATACATATGGGTACGATTCCATTGTTGTATGGGTTATTCTTCTGGCTATCATACTTTTTATTTTGACTTTTTGCATAGCAATGATGTATAAACTTTCAGTCCAGAGAATTACTACTAAACTAGCTAACTATTTGGGAGAGGCCTTGCTGTCAAGTGATAAAAGAGTTAACCCTCGGAATGAACCGTCCCTTTAAATTGCAACAATTTGATGATACTTTTTAAGGAGGAGTTCCATAGGAGAAAGATAGATTGATTTTGTCTGGATTCTTTCATTGTTGTACCAGATAATGTAATTCCAATAAACTATTTAAGACCTTCCTCCTTGAGCAATAACGTTGAGTTATGTGCAACTGATAGATTGTCTCCGCTTTAAGATGTCCTTAAGTAAAAGCAAAGTAGCGGAGATTTCCGCTGTGAAATTGGATTATCCATTGTATGCGGTTGGCGCCTCTCCCATTCTTGTGGAGTGCCATTGGAAATTCGGACTGGAGTCTGATTTAACCATTCCATCTAAGGTGGCAGTGGCTTTAATGCTTAAGCAAGCCCTTATTGATTGGGAGCAGGCTGAATACGCTCAGAGTTGGGAGAATATTTCTTATTGTATGTTGGGTTCTCCTCATGGGCAGTTGTCTTCTTTATTTGTTAACCGAGAAACTGGGTTGAAAATGAGGAAGGCTTGGCAAGCGGTGTGTGCGGCAGGCATTTTTGGCCATTAACTCGAAGTGAATGACTTTGTGATGGGAACTTAAAGAGGGGATTGAATGAGTGAGGGGATTGAATATTTAGATGAAATAGCAAGGCATTTATTTGAGCAGCGCGCTGCAGTGCTTGTGGGAGCTGGTTTCAGCAAAAATGCTAAATTATTACAGGGCGATAAGCTGAGTCCTTTATGGTCTGAATTATGCGAGGCTCTTTTAGATGAATTGCATTTGTCTGAAAAGGATCGAGAACTATATAGATATAAATCAATTCCTGAACTAGCTGACATGTTTGAATCTGTGTATGGTAGAGACAAATTAAATAATTTATTAGAGGTAACAATAAGAGACAAAGACTATGGCCCATCAGATTTGCACAAACAACTACTTAAATTGCCTTGGAATAATGTTTTAACGACAAATTACGACACATTGTTAGAAAGGGCTGCAGAAGAAGTGGCCTTAGAATGTCCAAATAAAAAATTTACAATTATTCTTTCAGAAGAAGATTTATTAGACAGTGGAGGTCGTAATCTGATTGTAAAACTTCATGGATCTTTCCCTAACCCTCCTTACGTTTTAACCACTGAAGATTATCGAACTTACAAGGATAATTTTTCTTCTTTTTGTACTGCTGTCAAACATTGCTTCACTGTAAATACAGTATGTTTACTTGGATTTTCTGGAGATGATCCTAATTTTAAAAATTGGTTGGGGGAACTGTTAGATCATTTCGGAAAAAGAAAATATCAGAAAATTTATACCTTTTTGTTAAAAGACCCACATCCTTACCAGGAGGAGTACTTAAGATCTAGAAATATCGTTCCGGTTGTTCTCAGCAGATTGTTTCATTCAACAGAAAATTCACCACAATTTCTTATATCGAAAACATTTTCTTATTTATCACAAAAGTTGTACGAATACGAAGTATTACCTTTTGACAAAATATCGGAAACATCCGAAGAGATAATTTCTACGAATAATTGGGGAGCTTTCCAGGCGAATTCTACGCTAAAAATAGTAGAAAGCTGGGTCTCTAATGATAGAAAACTTTATTTTCATAGGTTTGAAAATGGTTTTTGTGAACAATGGGGTGTAGCTGATTGTGTTCACAATGATGTCTGGATTACATTTCCAATTGAATTTGCAAATACGGAATATGCGTTTTTATGTGAATCACAAAACATAACATTTGATATTTTGGAAAGAAACACTTGCTTCATAAGGTTGCGATTACGAGTTCTTCAATCCTCTATAAAATCCATTAGGTGGTTCGCTAAAGGTTTTTCTGCATAATTTAGTATCCTCTTCATGTTTGTTTATGTTAGCCTATGTCAGTGGATTGGAACCCGTGAGGCAGGACAGCCTCTGTGACTTAGGATAGGCCTCTCAGTTTACCAAACATTTACCCCACGCTCTTCTAACCCCTCAACTTTCCGATTAACCATAAAGCCTGGGATCAAGCAAATTGGTTCCTCCTGTTTCTGCTCAGGTTCGTTTAAACCTCTCGCTTTTCTATATTCCATCGGCGATAAGTAGCCCAGAGCGGAATGTGGATGCTCTTCGTTGTAAAGCTTTATAACCCCGGGTAAGCTACTTAATGCCGTTTCAGCGCTTTCAAGGTCTATAAAGGGTAGGTAATCCCGTTTGAGCGTTTTAACAAAACTTTCAGCCATGCCATTGGATTGAGGACTCCCAACAGCAGTCTTGCAATCTTCGATGCCGAGTACCTTAAGCAAATGCCTCGTTTTCTGGCTGGTATAGGCAGAGCCATTGTCGGTCAACAATTGCAATGGTGTCGGTACTTGATTAACCGATCCAAAACGTCTATTTACTGCCAATAAAATTTGCTCTTGAGCCATCCAAGCCGGTAGTCCTCTTCCTTTTTTTGCTACAAAGGAAATGACTTCTCGGTCGCAACAGTCCAATACAAAAGTCATCGATACATGCTCGCCATTGAAGCACTTAAACTCCAATCCATCCGAACACCAACGTTTATTTGAAGCATCTACACTGACCTGTCCATTGTGCTCTTTCGAGTATCCCGGCAAAGAAGGTTTGCTGACAAGAAGCAAATGCCGCTGCTTGGCTACACGATAAACCCGTTTAGCATTAACCCTTGGCTGGTTTGTCTTTTGTCGTTTCCTGTTAATGACAGCGGTTAAGCGTTTATAGCCAAAGCTTGGATGTCGACCCAGAGCTTCTTGGATTTCCTTTTGCAAACTATCATCTTGCTGCAGATGAGTTTGCCGATTACAGGCTAAACGACGATCCATCCAATCATCAGAGCGTTTAAGCAGAACATTGACTCTGGAGCGCGCTACGCGGAGTAATCGACAGGTTCTGCTGACACTATGATTTCTCCTAATCATGGCTAACGCGCAATCCATTTTTTTGATTGCATGTACTCAACCGCGTCTTTGAGTAGAGCATTATCGGCTGTAGCCTGTCCGAGAAGTCTTTGAAGTCTTTTGATCTCTTCAAGAGCGGCTTCGTACTTCTTTGCCGAAACAGTGCCTTCCCCGGTTTGTATAGCGGTGAGAGCCCCTTGTTTATCTAATGCTCGCCATCGAAAAAGTACTGATGGTGCAATGCCGTGCGCTCTGGCAACACTTGAAACGGTATTACCGGGAAGATAAGTTAGACGAACTAATTCCAATTTTTCCTGTGTGGAATACCTTTTTCGTCTTTCAGGAACGATTACAACACTTGGATTGGGGCTTTGAGTGCTGCCTCCGCCTCCGGCTCCGGCAGCACTCAAAGCATTATTAGTCATAGTACTAGTCCTAGTACTAACACTATCGCTTACGACAACTTCTTCAATAATTTCTTTTTTATTCATGAAAAACCTCTATAACAATTTTAGGTTATAGAGGCTGTCCTGTGATACTTGGGTCCCGTCCATAACTGGAGTGTGTTCCCCTTGAGTGAAACTTTCGTCTACTACCTTGGTAACACTCTAGGGGACCATTGCTTCTATCACATAGAACAATTTCTTCAACAATTTTTTAGTTAAAAAACTCTACACAAATTTTAAATTGTTGAGGCTGTCTTGAATTATTTGTGGTCCGTCTTATTAGGCAATATGGAATTTATTAAATTTAGGGACAGGTGTTCTTAAACACTGGGACAGCAATTCTTACCGATTGGGACACTTCGCCAAAAGATAAATTCCTAACCATTGGGACGCCTTCCCCCGAGCAAAAGTTCAATAATCATTTAACCCAGATTTTCCATTAGCCGGATTGGACAATAATTTTGTTAGGATCAAAGAGCTCAGAAAGCCATTTTCGCTTTCTACCTTTGACGTAGAGAATCAACCTATCCGGCTCTTCATTTTTATTCGATAAGTATCTTGAAGGCACCACCAAAACATGCTGCAAAATGTATTGCATGCGGTGGTTTTTCCTCAAATGTAAACAGCTTCTGCGAAACAAGCTTGCCAGGTTTGCTGTCAACATCGCCAAGGTTAATGCCACTTCCGTGGTCCAATAATCCTTCATCACAAAGCTGTTTAATCCGAAATCTTCCTTTAGTGCCTTAATCTGATTTTCGCAATTGGCTCTTAATCGATAGACGCGCCAAATCGTTGCCGCATCGTATTTCATGTTGGTGACTAAAGCGCTATAACGATAATGCTCAAAATCCCAGTCATCTTCAAACAGGCTCAAACTTTTTCCGATGGCTTGTTCTCGGATATCTTTGTCTTGACGAATAAAAATCACCCGATAACTTTTATCCCAAGACGACGCCTTGTAGCTCGCTTCTGAAATCGCAATGCCATCGGTCACGTCACACCAGTCATGAACTTGACCAATCGTGCGTTGTATCACCTGAGTCATTTTGGCGGCAATGATGAAATCGGCTTGCTGTTTCTCACACCAGTCAATGACTTTAGGTGAGAGAAAACCACTATCAGTACGCAATAGGCCAATACGTCTGGCACCCAAATGTGACTTTGTTTGCTCCAGGAAGCCTTCGATATTATTGGCTGTGTGAGAGTTTCCCGGACGTAGCCAAAAGTTGACGATCAAATTAGATTCGGTGAGAAAGGCCAATAAGGGATGGTGGCTTTTTCGACCGTGATAACGTGGGTTATAACCGACCTCTGCGCCTTGCTGATGGCCAAAGCGGGTTATGGCTGTGGAGTCCACATCCAGCGTGACACAGTCTGAGACTCGGGCTTGGTCAGCGCACCAACTGTAAACCTCAGTCATCAATAAGGCACTTTGATTGGATGTAGTAAACCGTTGAAAAAAACGACTGAAAGCCTTTTGCTCCGGCATCTTAGACCAATCGCAAATCTGAGGGATCGCCTTATCAGTGCGTAAAGTATTCATGTGACAGAATCGATTGGCCCCACAAAGAACGTTGGTGACAATTTGTTCGACAAGCAAACAGGGATCGTAGCCGCGATTGGATTGAGGGTGAGGCAAGGACCATCGAGCCAGCTGACTTCTAAAGCGAAGCGCTTTCAAAAATTGTGCCCAAAGAGCCAAACCACCCCATGCCGAAACGTTGTCGGCGTTGGAAAAGCTAATTTGGTAGCCCGGCTTGGTCACAGTCAGCCTCCGTAGGCACTTTTAACAAAAATTTCTATCGTAATATCAATGAATTACAACTTTTATTTCTAATGGAATCCCATTAGAAAAATGATACTTCAAAAGTCCCCCTCAGGTCTAATGGAAAATTCGGGTTAAAATTATCTGTTGCTAAAAGTTTGGGGTTTGATTATGACAAGGAGGAGTTGCAGCTGGTGAGGAAAAAGGTTGAGAGTTACAGTCTAAATATTTTCTAAAGTTTAATAAATTCCAAGAGGTGATTAATTAGTAAAAATTTGAACAGCCTCCATAATGATTTCAAATTGGGGAGGCTGTCTTGGGTTGTTTAAGTCTGGTTCGTTGATGATCTATTCCCAAAATAAGAAAGTTTTTTCTGGTTCTCCGTCTTTAGCCATGAGATGTCCATCGTAAATAGAAAAATTGTCTACTTGTTCAATTTTTGCTATTTCGTCCTCTGAAGTTGGAGCCAATTGATGAAATAACTGTGCAAATAAATTTATATGTGAAAATTTTTCCAAAGGTTTGTATCCGATAGGGTAATAGATTGCCGCAAATACATGGAAATAGTCATCGACTGCCGATTGATAATTTTCGTGAATTTTAGCAAGCAAGCGTTTATTATTCTCCCTATTTTTGTAGTCATAAGGGAAAAATCTTAATCTCCAAGTTCCGTGATCCCCTATAAAAATTATTATTGCGCTAGGGTCTTTTTCTCGAATGTATTTTGTAATATTAAGAACAGTTTGGTTCGCTTCCTGTATTCGGTTTGCGTAACCAGATTCTTTAACCCAACTTTCTTTTAACTTATAACTGTAACTTCCATCACTAGGAGTATGAAATGCTGTTAAAAGATAATGAACATAAAGTTGAGGTTTTTTAGAGTGTAAAACTACTCGCTCAATAGATTCGATGATATCAATATCTGAAAGCTTAGGCGAAACCTTCTTAATAAAAAGTGAAGAGAAATTTTCAAGATGATAATTAGCATCTAACAATGGTGTAAGTAAAAGTAGGAACTTGTTTGGTTGATAATCAGTATGATCTAAGTAGATTCCCTTTTTTGTAAAAAAACCATGAATACCATTGACATTGAAGGTAGTTTCGTAACCGTTATCTTTGAATGTTTTGAATAAAAGGTTTCCTTTACCTCCGCCAAAGATATCACGCTCACTAGAAAAAGCATCTAGATTACCGATAGATACATAGCCATAACTCATGGTTGTAATATCTTTTAAACTTCCCAGAGTATAAGAGCTGTTTGAATAAACATTGTCATATACAGTCAAACCTAAAGAAGATAGTTGATTTAAAAAGTTAGAACTATCATATCCAAAAATATTTTTTACAGTCTTTAAATTCTGATATGACTCACAGAAGAATAAATAAACGTTGGGCTTTTGTTTAAATTCTATAAAATTTTCAGAATTCGCCAGCTTGTTAATGACTTGTGTAGATTTGTAGTCAGCACCGATATTGTATGCAGCGATACTTACAGACAAAATTAACTGAAATGTGAGCAAAATATTGGCAAATCGAAAGCCTAATAATCGGATTAATATCCAAGCTAATAAAGGTAATATCCAGACAAAATTCCAACGGTAGTTGTAAAAAACACCTTTGATAATAGTCAGACTACAAAAACAGATAGATAAACCTAAAACGATGGCATAAATGATGATAAAAAATTCGTTTTTTTGAATTTTTTTTAAACGTTGCAATTGTTTTAAGACACAATAAACAATTAAGCATCCAATAAGGACGATTGTTGAACAAACAACTATGGATTCAAAAGTATAGGAGAAAATATTATTTGCCCATAAAAATACGAATGGTAAAGCTATACCGAGGGGTAATGTCCAACAATAACTAGGGGCTTGAGGTTTTGCATTTTGAGATTTTTCTAATTTAACATGGGAAAGAATGGCGTTTTTTCCAAGAGAATAAATGTTGTTAAATGTCCAATAAAGTACTAATCCAGAAGCGGCGTTATAGAGCAACACTAAGAAAATTGCCGCCATCCCATAGAGCTGGAATTTATCTCGTTTAGACAGATTTTTTGTATAAATCAGGGCGCTGCCAATATTGATAATTGTCATCAATATTGGCATTAAATTAATGGGCAAGCCAAAAATGTTAAAAAGTTCATCAGGTTTAGAAAGATCGGAAAGCCCTAAGAATGAAATGCCATGGAAAGGTTCAAAATGGCTCAGGAGGTGATAGGCTGCAAAGAAGAATGGAATTTGAAGAAAAAATCCAATGCTTGAACGAAGTGTTAATAAAGGAGAATAACCCGCCAGACGATGCATTGTGGTAATCATGGCAAAGCGCTCTTGACCTTTAAAGGTGCGCTTAATCATTGCTTTGTCATTTTCAAAGCTCTTTCTAATAGAGCGTTCTTCTTCCTGCCAATGTTCAGCTTTTAAATAGATTGGGAGAATAACTGTATTTACAATTAAACTCATTACAATGATTGCACCCCCCCAGTTACCAGTTATGTCATAACCCCACAGAAGGGCCTTATTCATGCCAAACTCTAGTGGCGCAATAAAGAGTGTGTAAATAAAGTCCAACATTTAGTTATTTTCCTTGACTGAATTTGCAATATTGATAAGTTCAGAAGCGATTAACTCAGAGGCATGGCCAAAGTTGACAACATGCTTATCTCGAATATCTGAAATTTTTGAAGCGATATTGTTCGAATTCTGAATAAGAGTGGGAACGGTAGAAACGATCTCAACTTCATTGACGTCTTGGAGATGGCGTCCTAAATCATTCAAGATCTCCATTTCCCATGCAGCGTGAGGAATGTGCCATGCTTCAAAACCTTCTTTGACGGGGCCATGTCCAATGGATATAACTGGCTTTAAGAAAACAAAAGCGAAATCAAAGATGACACTAGAGATGTCAGAAATCATTAGTTGAGCTCTTTGCAAACTAGGGAAGCCATCAGAATTTGTATCCCACTCAATATTTGAGTACTGCTTGTAAGTTTCTTTTAGCTGTTGGATCATCTCAGCTTCTGAAACAAGACTTTGTGGGTGAGGACGGAATATTACGTGATAACCTTGTTTAGCAAGCATGGTCGCAATCAGTCGTCCTCCTTCTTTTTGCAAAAGGCTATTTTTTCCCCACGTTGGAGCAACCAGGATTGTGTTTGGTTCTGGAGAACAATCCTCATTTTGTTTTCTAGTGAAAAACAGATCTAAATAGGGGCAACCTAATAGCGGAAGTTCCTTTGTTGAAGTCTTACGATGTTGTTCAAGAACTCTAAGACTTTTTTGTTGAGCCGGAGAGGAGCAAAAAACTATGTCGTAATAATCAAAACTGTACAGCTTGTAATAATGAATATCACCAATGGCATGAAGAATGTGTACATATTTTTTGACTCCAGGAGAGCGTCTTATTTGTAAAACATCAATACCCGGAGTGGTCAAAGCAAATACTTTGGCTTCCAGAAAGCCCAAAGCTGTATAAGCTGTTTGACCTTTACCGATAAATTTAGCGTGTACCCATTCATCTAATCCACTATTAAAAACGGGATCGTTTTCATCAGAAGTTAGGTATGTAACTTTCTGATTTTTTTGGGCTAAAGCCTCAAGAACCGGTTTAAATGTTGACCAATATGTTTTCGACTCAGCGTAAAAAACAATGGAGTTGTTCTTCAAGTCGTCTTTATTACCCGAGAATTTAAAAAAAGTACTTCTAATCAGTGATGGTAGTCTTCTAATAAAGAAATAAGCGCTTGAAACGACTCCCACAATGACAGAGAGCAACATGCTTCCTGTACCCGGATCCAGATAGGCAAAGGCATCATTCGGTTGATAGCATAGAATCGCTAGACACAGAAGGGTAAGTACTGAATGTTTCTTCATTTTTAATGAATTGGCGAGAAACTTAGGTAGATAAATACAAAAAATTGGTTTTGGGAATTGTATGGATGTGAACAGTTAGTAGCCACAATTGTTCAAATATTATGTAAAATCGCGAGATATTGAACAACTGAGGTGGTTATGAATATTGATGAATTTCAGATCTTAACGACTCTTCAAAAATCCTGCCCCCCCCCAACACAAAGAGACCTAGCTAAGTCATTATCTTTTTCACTAGGAAAGACTAATTACGTCCTTAAGAGCCTAAAAGAAAAAGGGTTTCTTTTAGAAGACAACAAGGTTACACGTCAAGGTCAAGCGGCACTGGAGCCTTATCGAGTAAAAAACGCAGTTATCCTTGCCGCTGGCCTCTCTTCCCGTTTAGCACCGATTTCCTTTGAAAAACCAAAAGGTCTTTTGACAGTCCGAGGCGAAGTTCTCATTGAAAGGCAAATCCGCCAGTTAAGAGCGGTTGGGATTAGCGATATAACCATTGTCGTTGGTTATTTAAAAGAACAGTTTTTCTATTTGGAAGAAAAATTTGGTGTAAAGCTGATGATCAATGAAGATTATTGGAAGTACAACAATACATCTTCTGTTGCTTTGGTTTTAGACCAATTTTCAAATACCTACCTTTGTAGTTCTGACAATTACTTTGTAGAAAACCCATTTAATACCTTTGAATATCACCCTTATTACTCCGCGGAGTACGCAGTAGGGGAAACAGAAGAATATTGCTTGCTAACGGATAGCAAAGGACTAATCACTGACGTTTCAATCGGAGGTAAGAACTCTTGGTACATGATTGGTCATGTGTACTTTGACTGTAATTTTTCTCAGAAGTTTGTTGAACTATTCAAAAAAGATTACCCACGTACTGACTTAAAAGAAAAACTGTGGGAGGATTTTTACATTGACCATTTGGACGTTTTAAAGCTCTACAAAAAGGAAAACAATGGCAATATTTTTGAATTTGATAGTGTTGAAGAGCTCAGACAGTTTGATCCAGAATGTTTACGGCAGATCAACTCTAAAATTTTGAATAATATTGCACGAATTTTTAACTGCGAAGTTGAAGAAATAACAAACATAAAAAAGATAAAAGAGGGGATGACCAATAATTCTTTTGCTTTTAATGTAGGAGATCAACGCTATGTGTATCGTCATCCTGGTCACAACACAAACTATATTAATCGAGCATCCGAATGCTTTTCGATGAACGTTGCTAAGAAGTTAGGGTTAGATGAAACATTTATTGAAATGAGTGCAGACGAAGGTTGGAAGCTCAGTTATTTCATCGATAACGTTGAAACTTTAAATTATCGAAACAAGGAACAGGTTACTACAGCGCTTTCGATGCTTAGAAAGTTGCATCAAGCTAAAGTCCATTCTGAGTTTGATTTTGATGTGTGGGGAAAAATCAAGAAGTTTAAGGAAAAATTACTTTTGACTTCTAAGGCTGATTACCCTGAATTTGCTCAGTTGTCCGCTCAAATGGAGACATTGAGACAATTTGTAGAACACGATTCGGCCGAATCGGTTCTTTGTCATTGCGATAGCTATGCTCCGAATCTCATGGTACATCATGGGGGGATGGAACTAATTGATTGGGAGTATTCAGGAAATTGTGATCCCGCTTTTGACCTTGGTGTTTTTATCTGTTGTTCTGAAGACTATTCCTACCAAGACGCTCTTGAAATTCTGAAAATCTATTATCAGAGAGAGTTGACATCATTAGAGCTTAGACATTGTCTGGCTTACATTGCGATAGCTTCATATTACTGGTTTGTGTGGGGACTCTATCAGGAAAGTTCCGGCAAACCCGTGGGATCGTATTTGTACCTTTGGCACAAATACACAAAGCAATATCTTGAAAAATCCTTAAAACTCTATTCTCAGGAATAAAAACAATGGCAATAATTGGAACAATCATTGTTTATTTGATTATGGTTTGTGCATTCATTGGCGCATTGGCTTCGGTGTTCGATGAAAACAGTCATTTGGGTAACGAGTTTTTAAACGGAATTAACTCTATAGGTCCGATCTTTTTGCCGGTCGCGGGTATTATGGCTTCCGCTCCGTATTTAACTGCCTTTGTGACAAATGTGTTGTCTCCTTGGTACGAATTAATCGGTGCGGATCCGTCTATGGCCGCGACCACTCTCATTGCTATTGACATGGGTGGCTATCAGCTAGCTCATGATTTAGCTCAAAGCAAGGAAAGTTGGATGATGGCCTCGGTGACAGGTTATATGTCCGGTGCCTCTCTTGTATTTAGTATCCCCGTGGCCTTAAAAATGCTTAATAAAGAGGACCATCAGTACTTGGCAATGGGGGTAATGGCAGGATTTTTGGCGATACCAGTAGGGGTTTTTGTTTCATGTATATCTATTATTTTGTCAGATCCATATATCAGATCCTCAGTGACAACAACTGGCTTGGCGGACTATCAACTACATTTGCTACTTTCTGAGGCGCTTCTGAATTTAGTTCCGCTGGCCTTTATCTGTCTCATGATTGCCTTTGGTTTATACAAGATTCCCAATTTGATGATTTCTGGTTTTATTCGTTTGGGAAGACTAATGGAGTCAGCTTTAAAACTAGTTTTTGTTTGTTGTGTTATTGAATATTTCACTGGCGTTTTTTCTTCAATTTTTGGTCAGTGGGGATTTGATCCAATTATCGCTGATGAAGAAGATATCAATAGAGCCCTTGAAGTCGCTGGTTATATTGGGATCATGCTTTGCGGGGCATTCCCCATGGTCTATCTCATAAAAACTCACCTATCAAAAATCTTATCTGTCATCGGAGAAAAATTTCATTTATCTACCGCTGCCACTACCGGTATTTTGGCAGCCTCTGCAAATGTTTTGGCATTATTTGCGATGGTGGGACAAATGAAACCTGAGGATAAAGTGAAAACGATAGCCTATGCAGTTTGTTGTGCGTTCTTATTAGGAGATCATTTGGCATTTTCAGCAAATTTTCAACCGTCAATGATATTACCGGTTATGCTGGGTAAATTGTCAGGAGGTATCTTGGCGGTGATTATTGCTACAAAGTTTGTAATTCCTCATGTTTTAGAAGGGAATGAAGACTAACAGTCATAAGGACATCAGTTGACAAAAGTTAATTCACAATTTTGAGGGTTAATTTTTTCTCACTTGACATATGTTGGATAGCTTAGGCACTGACAGCTACACTGACCCGAATTTTTCACGATGAGTGGCTAAAAGCCTCTCATCGTTGGAATTTATTACGCATTCGCACCACGTTTCTTAAACACTCGGACGGCCAATTCTTAAACATTCGGACGCTCTTACTCATTTGCATAATCCCAAAATAACCGTCCATTAATCTCAGATATTCGTCCGCCTAAATCATTAAAAACGTTTTTCTGAAAACAGGTAAAACGTGCCCCCCTCATTGTATAAATTACATTAGAACTTATTTAGCACAGCAAGACTTCTGATGAGTTCTCTTTGGTCACGGTTCCCATTGGGGAATCGACAGGCCTGAGAGATTAGTGGAAAAAACCTCTTTCAGGAATTGATTCAGGGATTTACCGGCTTAAGATGACAGTGTTTTGATAAGAGGGTCGCTAAGCGGAATGCGCTTTGCGCTACGCTTCAACCGAATCCGTCTAGCAAATTGGGTCTGTCAAGCGACTTTCGCGGCATAAAGCCTCTCGTCGCCAAGGCGACTAGCTATTTATCCCACGACCGCTTGACCTCGGGAAAGAAGCGCAGATTAGTAATTACTTTGTTTGTTACCCCCTTGACAAACGAGGCTGCTCCAAAGGTTGAGCAGCGACGAGCCAAGGGGCAAGAGCTCAAAGAAAAATTGTGATTGGTGGTGACGTGGTCGGCTAAACGCTATTACAACGACGTCAAAGAAACCAATCAAGCTCGGGAAAAGATCAAGGCTTTACTGAATCAAGGCAGTGCAAGCATCAACAGTGAGTTCAAGAAAGGCAACTACCGCTATTTGCTGACCACTAAAGAGGACGGACAATCGAGCTATCGGCTTGACAACGATCATTACCAAGAACAAATCCGTTTGGCCGGTTACTATGTAGTGGCGACGAATGTGCCCATTGAGCACTTTCCCGATGAAGAGGTTTATACATACTTGAGGTAATTGAGCCAAATTGAAGATAACTTCTGAATGATGAAATTGTTGCTACAGTCACGTCCGGTCTTTGTTTGGAAATCGGAGAGGATCAAGGGGCATTTCCTGATGTGTGTCTTGGCTTTGAGCATTGAACGGCTGATGCTTAAACAATTGAGTGAGGAGGGATTTGAGTGTTCAGCTGATCGGCTTGTGGAATTGTTGCAGGCGAAGACACTTTCGCCGGTCAAAGATCGCCGAAGTGACCGAATGCCGTTGCTCAAGACTTGCTCTGACGAATTGGATAATCCACGAGGGAAAGACTCAGCGGTCAAAAGCCAATCGGAGCAAGCTGATCAAATGATGGAGATTTTAGGAGTGAAGCCTCTGTTGACCTTGGACACACTCAGTGGGGTTGTCAAACTTTTAAGGGTGAAATTACCATATCGGGTACTTCTATAAGTTATGTAAGTAATTTATTGCTGTTTAATTTTGCCCTGTAACCCCCGAGGTTTTAGGAGTTTCTTGTTATTTAACCGTCTAAAGTCAGGTATTCTGCTTTCAGGTTAAAACTGGCTAAGACTTTTAGGTGAATATTTCCCATAGGACCTTCTTTAGCGATTGTCGTTTTGTGGAGGGAGGCTGTTCATTTTGAATGTTAACTTTTTTGCCACTTGACAGATCGCTGCATATTGTTAGAGTTTATTTTGAAAATATTGATTATCAATCGGGTTTTTATCATGAAAAAAATTGATCTTCATATTCATACAATCCCAACTATTAGTGATCGTGATTTTGAGTTTTCTATGGGTACTTTAGTTAGCTACGTACGCGAAAAATCTTTAGATGCAATAGCGATAACTAATCACAATTTATTTGATCAATTTCAATATGAATCAATTGTTAAGGAAGTTAATATCCCTGTATTTCCTGGAATCGAAATTGATGTAGAAAATGGACATTTATTACTACTAACCGCTCCTGATGATATCGATGATTTTGTTATAAAGTGTCAGAAAATTAAAAAGTTAAATTCCACAAGTAATTCAACACTTACAGAATCTCAATTTTTAGAGATTTTCTCTAAATTAGATAAATATCTATTAATCCCTCATTACGATAAAAATCCGAAGATTGATCTAAAAAAAATTCCTCTGATTTCTGAGCATATTGTTTGTGGTGAAGTTTCTAGCTCAAAAAAATTTATTAATCTATATAAAAATGACTATGAATTAGTGCCTCTTTTATTTAGTGATTTACGTATTAAAAAAGACCTTAAAAAATTCCCTGATAACCAAACGTATGTTGATATTGAAGATATTTCTATAAATGCATTGAAATTGTCATTGTGTGACCGAGAAAAGGTTGCACTAAACAAAAACGATGGGAATCGTGTTTTTCAAATATTGGATAACGGTTTAAAGATTTCTTCTGGGTTAACAGTTGTATTAGGGGGGCGCTCTTCTGGTAAAACGCATACATTGGATCAGATTTATGCAAAATATAACGAAGAAGCAACTTATATTCGCCAGTTTGAATTGATTACCCGTGATGAAGACTTAGATAAAAAGCGATTTGATGAGCTGCTGCGTACAAAGGGAGATTCTGTTACACAAGCATATCTTCAACCGTTAAAAAAAGTGATTAATGATGTTTCTGATATAGATTTGATAAGTGATGAGCAAAAACTTGAAAATTATATTGAGAAGTTAAAAAGTTATGCTTTTGAGTATGAGCGAAAAGATATATACTCAAAGACGAAACTCTTTGATGAAAATCTTTTTGAAACAAGAGATCTCTCTTCACTTGTAAGTTTAATTGGTACTGTAGAGTTTTTAATAACTAATAAGGAATATAAAACTTTGATAGAAACATATATTCCGAGACATTCCATGCTGAAATTAGTTATGGAACTAATTGATAAATTTCTTATAGAACATAAACAACAATTAGCCGAAGAATATACGAATAACCTTATTCAAGACATTAAAGATTCATTAGGAACTTTCACAACTAATACATCAGTTCCTTATATCGATTTATACAGGATTGCATTAAATCGTAAAAAGATTGAAAAGTTTAATACGATAGTGGAAAAAGCTAAGAATTTCAGAGTAATTGAGGAAAGGCAAGTATGTCAGTTCAAAGTGATTGCTACAGCGCGACCATTTAAGGGAGCACAGGATCTGCATGCGGTCGTTAAAACAAGGGAATCCTTCCAAGATCTGTTTGATAAGTATGATGATCCATATTCCTATCTTTGTTGTTTAAAGCGTATTCAAAGTATTCCTGTATCTGACTATTACAAATTTTTTACTTTTATTAATTTTGAGGTATTGAATGCATCTGGAACTAAAGTTTCAGGGGGAGAAAGATCTGAATTTAACCTATTACAAAAAATTAAAAATGCATCTCAAAAACAAATATTAATTTTGGATGAGCCGGAATCCTCTTTTGACAACTTATTTTTAAAGGAAGGGGTAAACCGATCATTGAAAGAAATATCTAAGCTAATTCCGGTTGTGATTGCTACACATAACAATACAATCGGAGCGTCAGTCAACCCAGATTATTTGATATATGCTAAAAAAGAGGAGCTACCTACGGGGCAGCTCAGATACCACCTTTACTCCGGATACCCATCAAGTAAAGAACTGGTTGATTTAGAAGGGAACAGAATTGAACGTCGAGAGGTAATGTTAGATTGCCTAGAGGCTGGAGAAAAGGCGTACTGTGAAAGGAGTAAAACATATGAAGTATCTTTCCATTAATCAGGACGGTTCTGCTTGTTTTTCATTGTCAGGAAAGCAAGAAGACAGTAAAGCAATTGATAAAATTTCAAAAGATGATATTTTGGCTTTAGTTTTACTAGCGTTGGAAAATCAAGATGAATCAATTTTTGAAATGGACGAAAATCTGAAAGAAATAAAAAATCCAGCCCAACGAATCATCTATGAAAATATTTATGGAAGGTTAAAAGATTTACTTAAAAAACGAGTTTCTTTTGAGGACGAAGATACTAATTTATATAGAGAGGCATTCCAAAAATATCATCAAGAACTTGAGCATTGTAGAGGGAATTAACTGTTGTATTTGAAACTAAAACCTCTTTGTTTGGAGGCTCTTAACTTCTGGCGATTGTTAACCTAAACCTTTAAAAAGGTCATCAATTCACGCATGGTTTTCCACTTTTATTGAGCGTCTCAACGATCATTTCCGCTTTAGTAGATCCCGTTGCTTGTGTAGTTCATTAAGTTGTTGCCCGAGCCGGTCGCAACGAGGCTTCCAGTTGCGAGCTTGTTGACAATATTTTGGCATTGGTAAAACGGGTTAATGAGGTGGCAGCTGATGCATCAACAGATGCCATTGTGATGTGCGCACGACATGTGCGATGTTCTAGCGGGTGCAAGTCCCGTGGTTAGGCTGATAGGGCCAAGACCTAGCTTAAGGCTACTCGTGCTCCGCGATGAGTAGGGGGAAGGAAGCCAGCGGCAAATCCCTGAGGTTACGAACAGGAGCCTCATATAAGGCCTGGCCACTGGATGAGTGTGCATCCGAACACGAAGTCCAATACCTATCCAGAAACTAGCGGGGGTAAATGAGGAGCCTACGAAAGACTAACTCCTAGGCAAAAGGCACCGGCGCGGTGCCTTTTTTATGATGGTGAGCCTACGTTGAGATTTTGTAGCGGACGGTTAATTAAGATTTTTGGACGGGAAAAATGAGACTATGCAACTTGGGCTGAACAAAGAATTACGCATACATTCTTGCTTCTTCTTTGAAAAAATCCGGTAACTGCATAGGGTGCTCAAAAATCCAACAGTCAAATGGTTTTGCGCCAATTGCAGACTGTTCAAATTGGAAACGGTCGATAATTTCCTCTGTTTCTGCTTCTCGCTTAATCACCGTAAGAACTCTTTCTATTCTTGGATTGTTTAACAGAATAACGGAATCCCTTGCCTTCATGCACAAGGTTGGGATTTGTTTATCGCTAGACAGTTGTAAAGATAGAGCAACAAACTTTTCACTGAATGTATTAAAAAAAGTCCCAATAGATCTATCACCAACAGAAATTTTTTTATCAAATTCTCCGATTTCAGGGAAAATGTTTCTGCAATAATTCTTTACCGTTTTTGACCAATCGTTGTCCTTTATCGTTTCTTGTGCCCTAATCATATCGAGATAACTTTGCTTTGTCACAATAGATGAATGGGATTGAATAATCTGAAGTGTGGCCTCAGTGAGATTGGGAGCGGCTATTTTTCTTGTTTTTCCTATTGTGAAATTTTCACTGTATGAAATGAGGTTGTTAATGGATCCAGTTAGCTTTAATTCAGAATTTAAGTAATCAACAATATAATCAACAACATTTGAAGCCCGTTTATTTTCAGAACGATAAAAAACCTTTAAAACATGATTATCAACGATCCGTAAAACTTTTTTTGATTCACCTAATTGCACGGCAATGGCAACCATAAATCTTTCATCAGTACCAGACAGGGGAGTCCAAAAAACGGGGGCCCAAAGTCCGTGTTCAAATGTTTGAACGGTCTTATCAAGTTGATTTATTAATTCAAAAAAAGTAGCCATAATATTTCAATTCATAGAAGAATTAAAAAGGTCTTTTGTAAGAATAGATGCTTTTTTTAGCATTAGAGACGCTTTTGCATCATATAGTCTTCTTTTTAAAAGACTGGATAAAAGTGTGACATTTTCACTTATTTCAGTCACCTGAAGAGATTTTAATTTGGCTGCGACAGTATCAATCATTTTTTCATCAAGATTATCGACTGTAATAAGCGCCCTTCTGAACATGGAGGATATTTTCTGAGTACTAGGATTAGTTGTAATCACAACAAGGGTTAATAGGATATTACCTCTCTGATTAAAGTAATTTTCATCCATAGAAAGCCCGTGATCTATTAAATAAAAATTTTTTTGTCCATCCCAGAGTATATTGCCGATATTTCGATCTCCATTGGCAATCCATTCGTCAAAGCCAATGACTTCAACATAGCTACTGCAATTTTCGATAAACAGTTCCATAAATGGTTGTAAAAGCTGAGTAGAATTGGGTATCCGTTGCTTAAAACTTGGCAAAGGTAATTCCTCTGTTGCGAAACCATAAAACCCCCATTGATTATTTATATATAAACCTTGAGCGTTATCTCTTTGTAATACATTAATAGATTCCTCAGGAATAACATTTGTGGGACAGAAAACAAGGTAGGGAGTAGGTGTATTTAATCCGATGTATTCCAGAAGTTTAGATGCGAATAACTCCACCGTTATTCGTTTTATAGAATTACATTTTATGTAAGCGGGAACGGTCGAGCCGTTTTGACAAAGAACAGTGCCACGAAACGATCCAAAGATTCCATCAGCTTTAATCGTATGTCCTGGTAACACAATCCCTACTTTAATATCGGATGACATCGAACTTTTCAAAAGTACACTCCAGTCTGCTATGAGAAAATTGTGGTAAGAACTACCAATGCATATTTTCTAATCGAATAATACCTCAACGAATAGTAACACTTTTTATTTTTTGGGTTCTTCAGGAATTAGTGGGAAAACAACAATTTCACCTTTTCCCATACTTTAAGAAAGCCTCTCTTGGAGAGAAGTCAATTTTAATTTTCTGGCCCATATGTTCTCTGTCATCCTCATTTAACTAAGTATTCAAGGTATTTTTTAATCATGAACCATTTTGAATTAGCTTGATTATATTTAAGGGTTTGTGAAAGTTTATCTTCATCTACAACCTGAATTATTCAGTAAGTTACCCATTATTATCACTTTTGATAATCCATTTTTCCAAATCCCACATTTCAATTCTCTCCACCTCATACAACAATAAAAGCATAGGGATGGATTGACTAATCCATCTGCTCAATCCATCTCCGAAGCATTCGAGTCAGTTTCAATAGGAGGTCTATGATGACGATTTCCACTTGGCTTGCTTTGGTTGTTGTCGTTCTGACAGTGGTGGCGTTGGTCAAACGCTATGAATCTCGTTTAGTGTTGCTTTGCGCGGGCTTCTTGATGGCTTTTATTTCACTAAAGCCCATGATGGCCTTCCAGCAGTTTGATAAATCCATGACAAACGGCGGACTGATTGTGGCTATCTGTTCAGCAATCGGTTTTGCCGCTGTGATTTCTTATACGAAGTGCGATGTGCACTTGGTGACACTTCTGACGAGGCCGCTTAAAAAATTAGGCTTTTCGTTGTTGCCTGCCAGTATGTTGGTGACGGGCTTTATTTCCGTATCTATTCCGACATTGTCTGGGCTTGGAGCGGCTGTGGGCCCCACCATGATCCCGATTTTACTTCGAGCCGGCTTTAAACCGGGGTGCGCGGCAGCGGCTATTGTGGCGGCCACTTATCCTGCATACCTAAATCCAGGGCTTTCACACAACGTCTTCGTTTCAAAGTTGGCGGGTTGGGAAGTTATGGACTTCATCGGCACGCATGCATTAATGACGTTAAGCGTCACGCTTATCAGTATTGTGGTTGTTTCAATCACGGCTTGGTTTTTGCATGACTATGACAAAGACGCGTTAAGTAAAAATACGCTTCAGGCGGAAGAAGGATCTGACGCTCCTGTTAAACCCAATCTGCTTTATGCATTGGCTCCGTTACTTCCCGTCATCATTTTGGTGTTGGCTTCCATGTACTTAAAAGGCATGAAAGTGTCAGTCGCAACAGCCATGATCATCGGTTCGGCCTATGCTCTTGTCATTACCCGTAAAGATCCCCAATTGGCCGTTAAAGAGTTCTTCAAAGGAATGGGCAATGGGTACGGCAAGATTTTGGGCATCATCATTGCGGCCGGTGTCTTTGCGGCGGGTTTGCGAGCAGCAGGTGTCGTTGATGTTTTTGTTAAATACCTCACCGAAGCTCAAGACATCGCCAAGATCGGCGGTTTGGTTGGCCCCTACGTTTTAGGTGTTCTTACCGGTTCTGGTGATGCAGCCGCCTTTGCCTTTAACGAAGCGGTCACCCCTCATGCTCCTCAATTTGGCATGACGATTGACGGATTGGGATACCTCGTCAATATGGCCGCTGCTGCCGGACGTAAATCGAGTCCCTTGGCCGGTGGCGTAATTCTGCTGGCCGGAATCGCTGCGGCATCCCCCTTTGAAGTGGTTAAACGCACGATTCCTTCTGCGGTTGTTATTTTGATTGCTCTTTATATCGCCGGATAACACGTGATCGGATTGACTGGAGAGAAAAAATGCTGAAAAACGAAAATCGTCGTGGAAAGATGAAGACGCCGCCCGCTCCCGAAGTGGTGAAAAATATCATTACTCCCAATATTCTTGACGGAACGAAGCGGACTTTCTGGGCATATGTTGATCTTAATCGAGCGCATGTTTTGATGCTGAGAAAACAAAATATCATCTCGGAAGAAACGTGTCTGAAGATTTTAAAAGTCAATGAAGACTTGGCAGCAATGGGGGATACGCCTACCTTTGAAATCGATCCGAAGCGAGAAGATTTGTACTTTAATTTAGAGCATTACCTCATTGACCGTGTCGGCTTGCAAGTAGGCGGCCAACAGCACACAGCCCGCTCCAGAAATGACATGACATCAACGGTTACCCGAATGGTGGCAAGACGCGCCTATTTTGAACTCTGTCAAAAATTTATTGAGTTACGTAAAACGATTCAAGCGCTCGCCGAAAGAACCCGTGATGCGGTGATGGCGGGCAACACCCATTTGCAGCCCTCAGAGCCCATCACTTTTGCTCATTACTGCACAGCTATTCTTTATGGACTGCAAAGAGATTTCGAGCGATTAAATCATTTGTATGAGCATATCAATGAGTGTCCGTTGGGCGGAACCTCCATGGGGTCCAGTACGTGGAATATTGATCGGCAAATGACGAGTGACTTGTTGGGATTCGATCGTCCGGTGAGAAACTCTATCGATTGTGTGGCGTCTCGCGACTATGTATTGGAATTTCTTTCCGCCTTAACCATTGCCGGCAATACGCTTTGCCGTTTCAGTAATGATCTATACATTTGGTCCACGCCCGACTTTGGTTATGTGGAAGTAGATGACTCGGTGGCGGTTTGCTCTTCCATCATGCCGCAGAAGAAAAACCCCTGGACACTTGAATTTATCAAAGGCAAAACGGCGAGCCTCGAAGGAGACTTGGTGGCAGCACTCAGCACGATGCGAACAACGCCATACACCTATTGCCTGGACTTAAGCGGTGTGGCCGTCTCCAATTTGTGGATGGCGTTGGATCAAATGAATGCCGCTTTGGAATTGATGATTGCAACATTAAAAGATATCAAAGTCAATAAGGAAAGAATGCTTGCCGCGGCTCGCACGAACTACTGCACGGTTACTGAACTAGCCAACACCCTAGTGCGCATCGAGGGAATCTCTTTTAGAGAAGCTCATGAAATCACGGCCATGGTTGTGGATTGGATGCTCAAGCACAACAAGAAAGCGGATGCCATCACCACAGACGTGATCAATGAAATGGCCAATGAACTCTTTAACGCTCGTTTTGAAAAGCTAACCCAACACGATGTGGATTTAGCTTTGGATCCGGTTCTTAATGTGAAATCCAAAGATATCATCGGGGGAACCTCAGATAGACAGGAAGGGCTGCAGTTAGAGGAAATTGCCGAGCACATCGCTTCGGATGAGGCCCTATTGGCAACGCGTCAAAGCGCTCTTAGCGCTGCCAAAGCCAAGATGGAAGCTTTAATAAAAGAAACGCTAGCTCACTAAAGAGAGGAAAGGGACATGAGGAAACTTTTATCAGTTATTGCCTTAACCGCAGTGATCGGTACTGCATGGGCCTCTGATTTGCCTAATGTGAGAATTCTTGCCGTTGGCGGAACCATTGCAGGAACGGCAGCATCTTCCACTCAAGCAAGCTACAAAGCCGGTCAATTAGGGGTGGATACATTGATTGCCGCGGTGCCCGAAATCAAAAATGTAGCCGATGTAAAAGGCGAACAGTTTCTCAATATCGGGTCCGGTAATTTAACGGATGACAATATTTTGGCACTGGCAAAACGGGTCAACGAGGTGGCAGCTGATGCTTCAACAGATGCCATTGTGATTACCCATGGAACCGATACGTTAGAAGAAACGGCATGGTTTCTTAACTTAACAGCGAAAACGACTAAACCTATCGTAATGGTAGGGGCCATGCGTCCGGCTACGGCTATCAGTGCGGACGGGCCGGCCAATCTTTTGGATGCTGTGCGTTGCGCGGCTGATTCACAAAGTGTTGGCAAGGGTGTCATGATCGTCATGAATAACGAAATTCATAACGCCCGTGATGTAACCAAAATGGATGTGACAGAAGTGTCCGCTTTCCAGGCACCGACCGCCGGAGCGATTGGTCGAATCGCTGCAGGGAAGGTGGTCTATTTCAAATCCTCCACGCGCCCTCATACCGCTCAAAGTGAATTTGACGTCAGCAAAATCGAGAAATTGCCTCGGGTTGACATTATTTATAGTCACTTGGGTGATGATGGTGTGCTGGCTCAGGCCGCTATTGAATCCGGAGCCAAGGGGATTGTGAATGCCGGAACCGGAAACGGAACGGTTTCTAAGCACCTTTTCCCGACACTTGAGAAAGCCGTTAAGGACGGAATCGTTATTGTCCGTGCTTCTCGTGTACCCTCTGGTGTAGTCACAACGAGTAAGCCTGATTGGGATAAGGCGGGATTCATTAGTTCCGGCAGCCTCAATCCGCAAAAGTCACGTATCCTTCTTCAGTTGGCACTGACTAAGACGCAGGACAAAAAAGTGATAGAAAAGATGTTTGAAAAGTACTAATGCAAGTCGGGAGCGGGCATGTAATCGTGCCCGCTTTTTACACATGTAATAATTCAGTTGAAAGCTTTCGAATCGGGAGGTTGAGTTATGTTGCGACATAATGACTTAAAAGCTTGGCGCATATTTCTCGATGTTATTCAGGTGGGGTCTATTTCTGCTGCCTCCGAACTCTGTCAAATGGAGCCTTCCAATATCTCCCGAACGTTGACGGCACTGGAAAAATCTTTGGGTCAAAAACTTTTTTTGAGACAAAATCCCATTAAATTGACAACGTACGGAACGCGTGCTGTGCGATTGGCTCAAAACATCATTGATGCGCACGATCAATTGGTTATCTTAGGAGGAACACAGAATCAAACTTTACAAGGACCGATTCGTTGCGGTTTACCTCCATCATTTTTTGATCGATTGCTTTTGCGTTACTACTTGGATTTCAACAAAAAATACCCAGGCATCCAAATTCAGAGACAGGATTTTAGAAAACCGGCACCCATAGAGTTCTATCAAAAAGGGAATATGCTTGATTTGGTAATCGGTTATGGCCCCGATCCGGAAATGGATAGAGCATTTCAGTATCGCTTAGGGGAGTGTCTCCGTATACCTGTTGCTTCATCGGCCTATCTTGAGAAATACGGAACTCCGAAAAAATTAAGTGATTTAAAAAACCATATTTTGCTCGATAGAGATAATGCCTTGATTTATACAGGGGACTATTTTGTGGATACCGGTGAGCACGATATTGTTTTACGCTTTGCCAAAAAAATTTCATTTTCTTCACCAACGAGTCTTAAAGAGGCGGCTCTTTTAGGGGGAGGAATTCATCATGGGATTCCCGTTATCTATTGCTATAAAGAGCTTGAAAGAGGGGAATTGGTTGCTCTTCCAGGACTTTGGAAATTTCAACCGTTGGATTATTACCTCTTTATTAGGAAGGAATCCGCTGAATTACAAAGAGTGCAAGTATTTAAGCAGTTTTTACTGGATTCTTTAAAAGAAGAGTTCCAGCTATGCGGTGAACTTTGTGAAAAGTTAGGTTTGAAGTAGAAATGACCGTAATGTTCTGACATCTCTTACTTAAAGCGAATCTGAGATAAACACCAGACTTGTTCTTGGTCGCTCCGAAGGTTTGTCAAATAAAGTTGGTTAAATTTATTATGACTTGTCCTGAAAAAAGTTGACACCTTTTGATTAGAAAAGGAGTGTCAAATGACATATTTCAGAGACTCAACGGATCCTGCTTACCGAGAGTATTGTGCAAATATTGTTGCTCAGCAAAAACGATTTACCCAGGAAGACCGCAATCGAATTGTGAGAGAATTCCTCTCTGAAGGGCTCAACGCCAAAGAAGTGGCGTTTCAATACCACTTAAGCAGCGCGCAACTTTTGTATCAATGGGTTGGGCACTACATTGAGGACACTCAGATCATGCGTAAAACACAAGACTTTACGGATGAAGAGTTCAAAGCGATGACTCCCCAGGAGCAGTTTCAAGAGCTCAAGCGTTTGAAAAAGGCT